>MDTB01168931.1_pt1 | contig 15545 bp, 12 predicted proteins | sample 811161 | NCBI WGS metagenome assembly MDTB01 (sample SAMN05326650, study PRJNA326480) | marine metagenome | isolation source: seawater | place: Mediterranean Sea | collected 2009 | reverse complement strand
TGGCGGTTTTGGCGCGCAAGTATTTGCCTTTCTGGCAAATCATGGACATCTTGATCAAGAGCTGAAATGCCGCATCATGACCTTGCCAGACCAGTTGATTGATCATAATTCACAAGCGGCGCAACTGGCTGAAGCTGGTCTGGATACTGATGGAATACTGGCGACTATCCTGCCATTTCTGGATGATGCATCGGTTGTTGCTGCCATTCAGAACAATGCCTAAACCTGATAAATCCAAATCCGACAAATCAAACATAGATCAGCCTAAGTCAAACAAGCAGCGACTTGATCTTCTTATGGTTGAGCAAGGCCTGGCCGACAGCCGGGAGAAGGCGCAAGCGCTGATCATGGCTGGGCTGGTCTTTGCTGATGAGCAAAAACTCACCAAAGCCGGGCATCGCATTGATAAAGCGATAATGCTCAGGCTCAAAGGCAAAGATCATCCTTATGTGTCACGCGGCGGCGTTAAACTGGCGGGCGCGCTAGATCATTTTTCGCAATGTGACCCTGGTGGCGTCATTGCCATTGACGTTGGTGCCAGCACGGGTGGCTTCACTGATGTTTTGCTTCGCCGAGGGGCGGCTAAAGTCTATGCGGTTGATGTTGGCCATGGTCAGCTGGATTGGTCGCTCCGCAATGATGATCGGGTGGTTGTTCTGGAACGCACCAACGCCCGCTATCTGACTGATGAGCATATTCCTGAGCCTGTTGACATGGTAGTCTGTGATGCGTCCTTTATCTCATTGACCAAAGTGTTGCCAGCCAGCCTGGAGCGCGTCCGTTCTGGCGGTATGCTTGCGGCATTGATCAAACCCCAGTTTGAAGTTGGCCGCGGGCAGGTTGGTAAGGGCGGTGTTGTCCGTGATCCTGCCCTGCATCAAGCCGTTCAGGATGAGATTTCGGCTTGGCTCACCAACCTGATGCAATGGCAAGTCATTGGCATCATTGCGTCACCTATCAAAGGCCCTGAGGGTAATCGTGAGTTTATTATCGTGGCAACAAAGCCCTGACATTATGAGCGAATAGCGCTTAGGGGATAATTTATTCTGGCTTGGTCAAGCCGCATTGCGCGTGCTGCTGCATCAGCATATCAGCCAGAACAATCGCCATCATAGCCTCACCAATAGGCACCGCACGGATACCGACACATGGATCATGGCGGCCTTTGGTCATCACTTCAATCTCATTACCATCACTATCAATGCTTTGCCGGGGGGTCAGGATTGAGCTTGTTGGCTTAACGACAAAGCGCACCACCAATGGCTGACCTGAGGAAATCCCCCCCAATACTCCGCCAGCATGATTGCTGGTAAAGATCGGCTTGCCCTTGGCATCCGCCCGCATCGCATCACCAGCGAGGTGGCCGGGGATAGCGGCGGCAGCAAAGCCATCACCAATCTCAACCCCTTTAACGGCATTAATGCTCATCATAGCGGCGGCTAGTTGCGCATCTAATTTATTGTAGATCGGGCCGCCTAGACCTGCCGGCACACCATCAGCAACAATTTCTATCACAGCACCAGCGGATGAGCCTAGCTTGCGCGTCTCATCAAGAAAGCTCTCCCATATAGGATTAATTGCTGGATCAGGGCTAAAAAACGGATTATTTCGGGTTTCTTCCCAATTCCAGTTATCACGGTTAACGGCATGTTCACCTATTTGAACAACCGCCCCACGGATATTGATATCAGGACAGGTATGCGCCAGTAGCTGATGGGCAATTGCACCAGCGGCAACACGACTAGCGGTTTCACGCGCCGATGAGCGGCCGCCACCACGATAATCTCTGATCCCGTATTTCGCATCATAGGTATAATCCGCATGGCCGGGGCGATATTGCTGGGCGATATCGGAGTAATCTTTGGATCGCTGGTCCGTATTTTCGATCATCAACGCAACAGGTGTTCCGGTTGTCTTGCCTTCAAATACGCCTGATAGAATTCGCACTTTATCGGCTTCGCGGCGCTGTGTGACAAACCGTGATGTGCCGGGCTTGCGGCGGTCTAAAAAGGGCTGAATAAGGCTTTCATCAAGCGCCAGTAATGGCGGAATACCATCAACAATACAGCCAATAGCAGAACCATGACTCTCACCAAAAGTGGTAAAACGGAACAGCGTTCCAAAACTGTTGTCAGCCATCTGACATTTCCACAGAAATATCAGGCGCATCAACCGCTTTCATCCCGACAACATGATAGCCGCAATCTACGTGATGCGTCTCACCAGTGACGCCGCTAGACAGGTCAGATAACAAATAGACGCCTGAGCCGCCAATATCGTCAAGCGAGACATTGCGTTTAAGTGGCGAGTTATAGGCATTCCATTTCAGGATATAGCGAAAATCACCAATGCCAGAGGCGGCAAGTGTTTTGACAGGGCCAGCCGAAAGGCTATTGACCCGAATATTGCGTTCCCCCAAATCGGCGGCTAAATAGCGGACTGAGGCTTCTAACGCGGCCTTGGCAACCCCCATGACGTTATAATGCGGCATGACACGTTCAGCACCATAATAAGTCAGCGTCAGAATAGAACCGCCATCATTCAAGACAGATTGTGCGCGTTGGGTAATCGCAGTGAGCGAGTAAACCGATATATCCATTGTCCGGCTAAAATTATCGCGTGTGGTATTAAAATAATCACCTTTAAGTTCCGCTTTATCGGAATAAGCAATAGCGTGAACAATAAAGTCTAATTTCCCCCATTTTTCCTCAATTTCAGAAAATAGGCGATCTAAATCGGCATCATTTGTGACATCACATGACAGAACAAAATCAGAATTGATACTTGCGGCGAGAGGGCGTACACGCTTTTCCAATGCCTCACCTTGAAAGGTAAAGGCAAGTTCCGCCCCAGCTGCATGAGCTTTTGCCGCTATTCCCCAAGCAATAGAGCGCTCATTCGCAACACCCATGATGAGGCCACGCTTACCTTTGAGTATATCATTAAGTTGAGTCATTCTTCCTGCCAAATATTGCCTGCCACATATTACCTGCAACATATTAAAAAGCTATAATAGCAATCAGGCACTTGATAAAACAAGTGCCTGTTTAAGTTATAGCAGATATTTTTTATAATTAGCGCAGGCTATATGTGATTTTCCGCGTCAGAACGATCATATCACCGCTATTATAAGGCGTTGGGGTATCGACGGTGATTTTTTTACCTTCGACCGTAACATTCAAGCGATAACCGCTAATCGTTTCGATGCGCTCGTCACGAACAGTGGTGATATTCTCACAGATGTTTTCTTGCCGATAGCCAATAATGCGCTGGCTATTAGAGTTCTGCTTCTTCGCCGCATCACGGCCAATCAACGCCCCTGCAACCGCACCAACTGTACCGGCACCATCTTTACTGGTCAGGCCATTGCCAACCGCGCTTCCGATCAAGCCGCCGACAATCATGCTACCTAGCTCATCAGTTTGCTCAACCTGGCTATAAATAGGAACATCCTGGGTGCGGCATACTCGTTCAGTGATAGGGGTTTGCTGAATATAGGATGAGGTAATCGTATCAACATAATTGACAATACCTGTCACCGTATCAACGCTGGTTGTCGATGCCGCCATGACGCTTAATGGTGCTGCCATTGCCGCGGCGATCATGCATGTTTTAAGAATATTCATTTTTGCCTCCAGTATATCTGACAAAAGCGATGGATTATGTCATGCTGACTTACCAGACAAGAATATAATGCAAAAGTTTGAACTATTTTTGAACTCGTAATGCACATAATATGTCAATGGTCATATATTGTCATATATTTATGGCAAAAGAAAGGCGCGTCTGATGTAATCTGATGTATTCTGGTGTAATCTGGTGTGACGAAATGGGACTAGATTAATTGGCGCACAGCCCCTAAATCAGTAATAGATAAACAACAGATAACGTAAATGATGAAAGAGATATGATCATGGCTGAACCGATGGCATTTGATCCGAGTGGGGAAAACCCGTTTGATTTGCTGGATGCATGGATGGCAGAAGCAGAAAAGACAGAGATTAATGACCCTAATGCGGTGGCACTAGCAACGGTTTCTGATGATGGTTGGCCGTCTGTCAGGGTGGTTTTGATGAAAGGTCGTGATGAGCAAGCGATCCATTTCTACACCAATTACACAAGCCGAAAAGCGGCGGAGCTGGATGGTCTTGGGCGAGCCGCAATGAGTTTCCATTGGAAGTCACTGCGCCGTCAATTACGGCTAGTTGGGCGAATTGAGCGGCTTGCCGATGATATCTCAGACAGCTATTACAATAGCCGTCCATATGGTAGCAGGATCGGGGCTTGGGCGTCCAGGCAATCACAGCCATTGGCTAGTCGTGATGAGTTATCAGGCCGTGTCAAAGCATTAGAGGCGGAATATCCAGAGGCGCCGCCAAGACCACCTTTTTGGGGCGGATACAGGCTTATTCCGCATGAGATTGAGTTTTGGCAAGATGGCGAGTCACGTCTACATGATCGCTTTAGATTCACAAGACCTGTCGCTGATTTATCAGGGTCTTGGCAGGTGCATCGGCTATATCCGTAAAAAGATGTCATCTAGTCAAGTCTGGAATTGACCGGATTATGTCGTTTGCCGAACTGAATCTGTACATTATTTGGGCATATTAATTATTACAAATCATTGTTGTGATACTTTGCGGGGGTAGTCATGAATAGTCATGCGCGTGTAGTCGTCATTGGTGGCGGAGTTGTTGGTGTTTCTATGCTTTATCATCTGGCTAAAAAAGGCTGGTCAGATGTGGCTTTGCTTGAGCGCAAAGAGCTGACATCTGGTTCAACATGGCATGCCGCAGGTTTACTGCCTTTATTCAACATGTCTTATTCGGTCGGGCAAGTTCATAAATATTCGGTTAAGTTTTATCGTGAGCTTGAACAAGAAACAGGCATGAATGTTGGCTTTCGTGATGTCTCGAATATCCGGCTTGCCAGCACCCCTGAGCGCTGGGATGAATATATGCAATATGCTGGCGTTGCTGATACTATTGGCGTTGATGTCAAGCGGCTAACCCCTAAGCAGGTTAAAGAGGCTTGGCCGATGTGTAACACAGAAGGCTTGCTAGGGGCGATCCAGCACCCGCAGGATGGCTATATCCAACCTGCTGATTTGACCCAGGCGCTAGCCAAAGGCGCCCGTGATCGAGGCGCGACTATCTACCGTAATACATCTGTTCATGCGATTAATAAAACCGCATCAGGTGAATGGGAAGTAGTGACGGATAATGGCACGATTACTTGTGAACATGTGGTATCATGCACAGGTAATTTTGCTCGTAAAACCGGGGCAATGGTGGGGCTGAATATCCCTGTTATCCCTGTTGAGCATCAATATATTGTCACCGAAGCGCATCCAGATATTAAAGCCCGTCATGCCGATGGTCTGCCTGAAATGGGCGTCTTGCGGGATAGTGATAATGGCTGGTACATGCGTGAAGAAGCTGGCGGTTTGATCCTTGGGCCGTATGAATATGGCGCGCCTGCCTGCTATGTTGATGGGCCTGGTGCTGACAGCGAGTATGAGCTGTTTCAGGAAGACCTTGAGCGCATCGAAGATCATATTGAGAGCGCGATGTTCCGTGTTCCTGCCTTTGGTGAGGTTGGCGTCAAAAAAGTGTATAATGGGGCGATTGCCTATACGCCTGATGGTAATCCTATTATTGGTCCTGCGCCGGGGCTTAAAAACTTCTGGCTAAGCGAAGGCCATTCCTTTGGTATTACAGCGGCTGGTGGTGGTGGCTGGCAGCTAGCGGAATGGATTGTCGATGGCGAGCCTACGATTGATATGTCCGGCGTTGACCCTCGCCGTTATGGCAGTTACGCGACGGAAAGCTATCTCATCGAAAAGAACGAAGAAGCCTATGCAAATGTGTTCACGGTTCACTTTCCTGATGAAGAACGTGAAGCTGCGCGGCCGCTTCGGACAACGCCATGTTATGATCGGATGAAAGCCCTTGGCGCGGTGTTTGGGGTTAGCTTTGGCTGGGAAAGACCAAACTGGTTTGCGCCCGAAGGCGTGGCAAAAGAGGATGATTGGTCATTCCGCCGCTCGGCCTGGTTTGAACATATTGGCAATGAAGTCAAAAACACAACAGAGAATGTTGGTCTTTTGGATATGTCAGCATTTGCCAAGGCAAAAATTACGGGCCCCGGCGCGGCTGAGTTTCTTGATTATCTGATCGCTAACCGTATCCCGAAAAAAGCGGGACGGGTTAATCTCTGTCATGCTTTGAGTTATGGCGGCGGCGTTCATTCTGAATACACGATTATCAAAGAAAAGGATGACAGTTTCTATGTCGTGTCTGCGGGGGCATTGCAATCTGTTGATCATGACTGGATCAGAAAGCACATGCCCGAAGACGGCAGTGTTCATTTTTCTAATGTGACAAATGCGATGGGTGTTCTGGTTGTCGCCGGGCCTAAGGCGCGAACATTGATGGAACGCATTAGCCCAAGAACCGATTTCTCAAATGAGGCGTTCCCATGGCTATCATCACGCTGGATTAATGCAGGCCATGCCCCAACATTAGCCGCGCGCGTCAATTATGTTGGTGAATTGGGTTGGGAATTGCACCACCCGATTGAATATCAAAATCATATTTTTGATCGCTTGATGGAAGCCGGTGCTGATCTGGGGATTAAGCCATTTGGTATTCGTGCCATGGACACGATGCGGATTGAAAAAAGCTATCGCATGATGGGAACAGAATTATCAATTGAGTATGCGGCGCTAGAAGCCAAACTAGATCGCTTTGTTCATCTCAATAAAGGCGATTTCATCGGCCGTGATGCATTGGTCAAATGGCAGGAAAAGGGCTTTGCTAATGAGCTGGTCACCTTGCGGATTGATAATGTTGAAGATGCTGATGTGCTTGGCGGTAACCCTCTCTTTCATAATGGTGAGATGGTTGGCCGCGCGACATCAGGCAATTATGGTTTTCGAGTAGGCCAGTCATTGGCGTTAGCCATGGTACCACCTGCATTAGCAGGCATTGGAACAAAGTTTACCATTGATATTCTTGGCAAACCTTATGATGCTGAGATTATTGAGGAGAGCCCATTTGATCCAAATAATGAAAAATTGCGAGCGTAGAGGAATTTACGCTCCGTCTTTATAAGGGATATTGCCATGTCAGAAACAGCAGAAAAACGCGGCCGCCGTGGTGGTGGCAGAGATGCTCGCCGAAATGCGCGCAGTAGCGCCGCAAGCAAGTTATCGACACCATATCTGGTTCGCCATGTCCCCCTCTATGAGATTCTCAATGATGAAGGGGCAGAGCTTATTGAAAATAATGCTGAAACCATCCTTGAGGAAGTCGGCATTGAGTTCAAAGATGATCCGGAAGCATTAGAAATCTTGAAAGATCATGGGGCGGATGTACAAGGCCAGCGGGTGCATTTTCCGCGTGGATTATGCCGTGAATACTGCCAGAAAGCGCCTTCAGAGTTTACTCAATATGCGCGCAATCCAGCACGTTCGGTTGAAATCGGCGGCAATAAAACCGTCTTTGCACCGGTTTATGGCCCACCTTTTATCCGTGATTTAGATAATGAGCGGCGTTACGCAACGATTGAAGATTTTCGGAATCTGGTGAAATTAATCTATATGCTGCCCGGGCTTCATCATTCAGGGGGAACGGTTTGTGAGCCTGTTGATCTGCCTGTGCCGAAGCGGCATCTGGAAATGATTTACACGCATATGAAGTATTCGGATAAGCCTTTCATGGGGTCTGTGACGGCCGCATCACGGGCACAAGACACAGTTGATATGGCTAAAATCCTCTTTGGTGACGGCTTCCTGGATGATAAAAATGTTCTGGTCAGTTTGATTAATGCCAACTCACCGATGACATGGGATGACACGATGCTTGGGGCGCTCAAGGTCTATGCACGGCATGGGCAGGCGGTGATCATCTCACCATTTATCCTTGCTGGCGCCATGTCGCCTGTATCAGTGGCGGGAACATTAACCCAGACCTTGGCCGAAGCGATGAGCGGTATTGCCTTTGCTCAGATGATTAGGCCGGGTACGCCTGTGATCTTTGGCTCTTTTGCCAGTTCTATGTCGATGCAAACAGGGGCGCCTACCTTTGGCACACCAGAGCCTGCCCTAGTCTTAAATGGCTGTGCTAAACTAGCTCGCCGGTTAGGTGTGCCGTTCCGTTCAGGGGGGTCGCTAACCGCGGCGAAAACGGTTGATGCGCAAGCCGCTTACGAGTCTACCTATACACTCCTGCCATCGGTGACAAGCGGCGTCAATTTTGTTCTCCATTCAGCCGGTTGGATGGAAGGGGGGCTTGTGTCGGATTTCCGCAAATTGTTGCTTGATGCTGATCAGCTATCAATGATGCAGAGAATGGTTGGTGGGATTGATTTATCTGAAAATGGGCAGGCGATGGATGCCATTAAGGAAACGGGCCCAGGCCAGCATTTCCTCGGCTCCAGCCATACCCAAGCCAATTTTGAAGAAGCCTTTTGGCGGTCAGACCTGGCGGATTACACAACCTTTGAGCAGTGGAGTTCAGAAGGCGCAACAGAAAGCGCCAAAAGAGCAGAAAATAGAGCAAGAACCATGCTCAATAGTTATGAAGCGCCTGACCTTGATCCAGACATTGATGAAGCCTTGGAAGCGTTTAAGGCAAAGCGCATGGAAGAACTGCCTGATAGTGAGTATTAATCACCGCTTTTGGGCTGATCAGCCGTCTTTATCAAGCCGTCCTGTTAGCTGGCAGGATGGTATTCCAGCCCATATTCAATGCTGGCATCAGCAAGCAAGGTGACCAGATAAGGCATAAAGCTGCTGCGGCCAATAACCGTGAAGCTGTTCTTACCTGTCGCAATAAGAATAATACCTGCATGACCCATGATTGTCTGAACTACTGTGCCAGTGGTAAAGACGCTGACATCCAGATCAATAGCGCAATGTTTTGCCAGCATCTGACGGCTGGACTTGCCATTAACCGTAAGTATCCCGTAAGCGTTGCTGACTTCGGTGGTGGCGACATGGCCTAGATTAGCGGTTTCGATATCTGCCATGATAGTATTTGCCGCCCCTGCCTCGACCATGATGAGCCATTCATCAGGGCCTAGCCAGATGACCGACCGATCACCTGCTTGCGCCAGTTGATTGGCAGAAGGCAAGTTATGGCTGGTTAATTTCTTGATCATGGCATTAGCCATTTTATTATCAGGCTGGCAACGCAAATTGATCAGATCGTGAAACGCTGCTTCTCTAATCTTAATCTTTCCCGCTGACCCTTGAGGAACAGGATGTTGAATTTTAGCGACTTGAGAAAGCGCGGAACGACCAGGTAATACAGCAGAACTAACCATTGATCCTGTCTCCTTTCGGGTCATAAAAAACCGTGTCAGTAATGACAGCCTTGATCGGCTTCTTGCCATTAATCATGGGGAACCAAACGGTTTGGCCTTTTATGGCATGGCCGCCTTTAAGCAAGGCCATAGCAACCGAATGACCAAGCACGGGCGAGTAATATGATGACGTTACTTGCCCCAGCATTTCCATCGGATAAGACTGATATGGATCAAGCACAGCATGCGCGCCCTCAGGGATAATCGCTTTCGGGTCTGCGGTTTTTATTCCCACCAGTTGCTTGCGGTTATTAAGTGCCATGCTCTTGCGTTCCAGAGCGCGCTTACCAATGAAGTCTGTTTTCTTTTTTGAGACAATCCAGCTCATCCCTAAATCATGTGGGTTAACCGAACCATCGGTTTCCTGTCCAACAATGATAAAGCCTTTTTCTGCCCGCAAGACATGCATAGCTTCTGTGCCGTATGGCGTTAGTCCAAACGGCTCACCAGCATTGATCAGATGCTTCCATAATGCCAGCCCATGCCTGGCCTTGATATTGATCTCAAAGCTCAACTCACCCGTGAATGAAATCCGGAAAATGCGGACAGGTAATCCGGCCAGATTAGCGTCTTGATAAGACATGAACGGAAACGCATCATCATTTAGCGAGACGGAACATCCAAGCGCTTCTAGTATCTTTCTGGCATTGGGGCCAGAAACGGTTGTCACCGCCCATTCTTCGGTGACGCTGGTTAAATAGACGTCTAATTCTGGCCATTCGGTTTGCAGCCATTCTTCCATCCAGCTTAAAACAGTCGCAGCCCCGCCGGTTGTTGTCGTCATGTGGAAATGGTTTTCGCCTAGCCGTGTTGTGACGCCATCATCCATCACCATGCCGTCTTCTTTGAGCATCAAACCATACCGGCAACGGCCAATTTTTAAGGTTGAAAACATATTGGTATAAAGACGGTCAAGAAACTCACCTGCATCTTTGCCGCGAATATCAATCTTGCCCAGTGTTGAGGCATCCATAATACCCGCATGTGTCCGCGCCTTTTTGACTTCACGATTTACCGCTTCGTCCATGTTTTCGCCGTCTTGCGGGTAATACCATGCGCGCATCCACTGACCAACATGTTCAAACTCTGCGCCATTCAGACGATGCCATGCGTCCATTCGGGTGAGCCGTTCAGTGTCAAACAGCTCTTTGATATCACGGCCAGCAATAGCACCAAATGTCGTTGGCGTGTAAGGATAACGAAAGGTCGTTGTGCCGACCTCAGGGATAGGTTTACCCAATTGATCCGAGAGAATACCCAAAGCGTTGATATTGGACATTTTACCTTGATCGGTGGCCATGCCATTTGTGGTATAGCGTTTGACATGTTCTACCGAATGGTAGCCTTCACGGACAGCCAGTTTGATATCGCTTGCGGTCACATCATTTTGGAAATCGACAAAGGCTTTTGGCTCTTGGCCTTTTGCCGCATCACTTGGCATTTTCCATAAGATATGCGGGCGCATCACCATACTAGGCTCATCAATAGTGGGCGTCATAACCGCGCCAGCATCAAAGCCTGCTGCCGTTGCTGCCCAAGCGCCGCCTTGTGCGGCATCGGTCATCGCGTCTTTCAGTTCAAATACGCCGTTACAAGCGCCGACACAAATTGAGGCTTCATGATAATCAGATGGGCGGAAACAGACCTGTTCTTCGTCCCAAGTGATTTTACCGCGAGCTTGTGAATGGAGATTAACGACAGGCGTAAATCCACCCGACATGGCAACCAGATCAGCATCTATATAAAATGGCTGGCCGGTAACATCGCCAGTTTTGGAGTTAATAGCGGCAATTTTCAAAGTGCCAACATGACGAGTGCCAATGGCATCAAGCACCGCATGACCAGTATGTACCGCCATGTCTCTGGCCATGGCCTGACTAACCAGAACCGATGATGGGGTCGGCCGCTGATCAACAATCGCCACCACTTTAACGCCAGCATCATCCAGCAATAACGCTGTTTTGTAAGCATCATCATTATTGGTATAAATCACGGCCCGGCGACCTGGAAGAACCGCATAGCGATTGATATAGCTCCTGACCGCGCTCGCCATCATGACACCTGGTTTATCATTACCGCCAAAAATCAGAGGCCGCTCATGATTGCCTTGTGCCAGAACGACATGCCTGGCACGGATTTTCCACATGCGCTGACGGGGCAGGTGATCAGGCCGTTCAGGCAGGTGATCAGTCACTTTTTCAGCCAAGGTCAGGAAATTGTGATCCATATACCCAAAGCACTGTGTCCGCGTCAGAATGGTGACATTGCTCATGGCTTCAAGCGTTTTAACGGTTTGCTTAATCCAGTTAATCGCAGGCTTGCCATCAATTTTAGTGTTGCTTTCGGATAGCATCCAGCCGCCCAGCTCATTAGCATCATCAACCAGCATGACACGAGCGCCAGACGCACCCGCACTAAGCGCCGCCATCAGCCCGGAGGCACCGCCACCAACAATCAAGACATCGGTGTGACGGTGGGTTTTTTCATAACGGTCAGCATCATTATGGTCTTTAGCCGCCCGGCCAAGACCAGCCGCCTTTCGGATAACAGGCTCATAAACGCTTTTCCAGAATACCGCCGGAAACATGAAGGTTTTATAATAGAAACCAGCAGGGAAAAACCGCCCAAGCAGAGAGTTCACCGCACCGATATCAAAGCCTAGCGTCGGCCAGCGATTTTGGCTCTTGGCAGTCAGCCCATCATAGAGCATCGCCTCAGTCGCGCGAATATTCGGGGCTTGCTGATTACCCTGGCCAATTTCTACGAGCGCATTAGGCTCATCATATCCGGCGGTCAGAATCCCGCGCGGGCGGTGATATTTAAATGATCTGCCCACCAGATGAACACCATTAGCCAACAGCGCAGAGGCAAGGGTATCACCCTCAAAGCCGGCATAGGTCTTGCCATCAAAATGAAAGGAAACAGGGTGTTTGCGATTAATGCGGCCACCATCACTGAGGCGCATTTGGCCTTGCTTTGGGGATTTACTGCTCATGATTTGGCCCCTTTACCAGAAGTTTTTTGGGCTGGCTTAGCGGCTTTTTCTGATGCTGTTTGACGTCGCCACGCCGCCGCATAGGCATCTTTTGCCGCTTTCGATTTTGGCAGACTTCCCATGGCATAAATCTCAATAAACTCATGCGTCACGGTATCACGCGCAGCATTAAACCAGCGCCGACATCCAGCAGTATGGCACCAGCGTTCCAGAAACACACCTTTCGGGTTATCACGCCAGAACAGATATTCCGCAAACTCAGCATCAGAAATAGCATTTTCAGCCAATGGGCGCGCAATATGAGCCTCACCACCACAAGCAAATTCAGTTTCATCACGAGCGCCACAATGGGGGCAATCAATCAGCAACATAGCAATCTATCCCTTTCTTATTGGAATTAGTGAGCCACCCCAGCCGCACCATGCTCATCAATAAGCAATCCGGTCTGGAAACGGTCAAGCGCATAAGGCGCGGCAATAGAATTAGGACGGTCATTAGCAATAAGATCAGCAAAGACATGGCCTGATCCGGGCGTCGCCTTAAAGCCGCCAGTACCCCACCCACAATTGAAATAAAGCCCTTTAACATCAGTCTTCGACAGGATAGGTGACGCATCAGGACAGGTATCAACAATGCCTCCCCAATGCCGCAACATACGCAATCGTGACAGAATAGGGAACAGCTCAACGGCTGCCGCAATCATATGTTCAGGCACCGGGAATGAGCCGCGCTGAGCGTAGGAATTATACTTATCAACCCCGGCACCTAATACCATCTCACCCTTATCAGACTGGCTAATATACATATGGACAGCGTTTGACATAATCACGGTATCGAGTTCAGGCTTAATTGGCTCAGACACCAAAGCTTGCAGGGGACGGCTAGCAATAGGCAAGCGGATATCAGCCATGTCACCAAGCACGGAGCAATGGCCAGCCACCACACAGCCGACTTTTGGCGATTTAATAAAGCCTTTGGTGGTTTCCACCCCTTGAATGCGATTACCTTTGCGGCGCAGTCCAGTCACTTCACAATTCTGGATGATATCAACGCCAAGATCATCAGCCGCCCTTGCATATCCCCACGCCACCGCATCATGACGCGCAGTGCCGCCTCGACGCTGCAAGAAGCCGCCCATAACAGGATAGCGGATTGATTGATCGATATTGATGATAGGAACCAGCTTTTTGATCTGATCCGGGGTCAGAATATCACTATCAATTCCATTTAAGCGGATCGCATGAACGCGCCGCGACATTTCCCGCAATTCATGCCAGCTATGGGCAATCGTCAGAACACCGCGCTGGCTGAACATCAGGTTGAAGTTCAAATCCTGCGTCAGGCCTTCCCATAATTTGAGCGCATGGTCATAAATCGCCGCGCTTTCATCCCACATGTAATTTGATCGAATGATCGTCGTGTTACGGCCGGTATTACCGCCGCCAAGCCAGCCTTTTTCAATAACGGCAATATTGGTGATGTGATGCACCGCCGCTAGATAATATGCGGTTGCCAGACCATGACCGCCACCACCAATAATAATTGCATCATAGGATTTTTTGGGTTCGGGCGAACGCCATGCCTGTTGCCAGTCTTGATGATACCGGCGAGCATTACGCATTAATGAAAACACAGAATATTTCGGTTTGCCGCCAGGAAGTCTCCGAGCGCCCCGATCAGGACTATCAGCCATTTTCTGCCCCTTTCTAAATCGCATTCAAGCGAATGTATACTATGTCGAAATTATTTATATAAACCTATCTTGCTGACGACAGGTGATACTGTATTGCCGACACATTTATCAAGCCCTTTTATGTCGCACTTTATGTCACAGACTTAATGCCTAACTTAATAACATGCGAGGGTTTTTTGATTATGACTTATGTCAGGATATGATAGTCTCTTAAAAACGAAAGGATGTCCAATGCCAGTTCATAACAGAATAGCTCAGCAAGCAGACGAAATGCGCCAATGGCGGCATTATTTACATGCCCATCCTGAATTAGCGTTTGAAGAACATAATACCGCAGATTTTCTGGCCAGGAAGCTGGAGGAATTTGGCATTGAGGTGCATCGCGGCATGGCAAAAACTGGCGTCATTGGTGTTATCAAGGGCAAATCTGCCAATTCGTCTAATGGCGCATCTAAAGGCAGACAGGTCATTGGCCTGCGCGCCGATATTGATGCTTTGCCAATCCCTGAGGAAAATCAGTTTGAGCATAAATCTGGCACCGATGGCATTATGCATGCTTGCGGCCATGATGGGCATGCGACGATGCTGCTTGGGGCGGCCAAATATCTAGCCGAAACCCGCAATTTTGATGGCACGGTGGTGGTCATCTTTCAGCCTGCCGAAGAATATGGCGGCGGCGGCAAAGTCATGTGTGATGAGGGGCTGTTTGAGCAATTTCCCATGGAAACCGTTTGGGGGATGCATAACTGGCCGGGGATTGATTTTGGTAGAGCCGTTATTCAACGAGGGGCATCTATGGCGGCGGCAGATGGGTTTGAGATTTATCTAACAGGGCGCGGTGGTCATGCCGCTATGCCAAATCATACCGCCGACCCGATTTATGCTGCCGCCGCCCTCATCCAATCGCTACAATCCGTTGTCTCACGCAATCTTGATCCACTTGATCAGGCGGTGATATCGGTGACTCAATGTCATGGCGGCTTTACCCATAATGTGATCCCGGATGATACATTTATTGAGGGCACAGCCCGATATTTCAGCCCAGAGGTTGGGGCGATTATCAAAGACCGTATGGCGCATATCACGGAACATGTGGCGGCGGCACATGGCTGTTCGGCGCAATTCAAATGGATTGAGGGCTATCCGCCGACGATTAATGATGCGGCGTCGGCTGATCGGGCGGCACAAGCGGCGGCTGATGTCCTTGGTTCAGGATCAATTGATATGGACGCGCCGCCATCTATGGGGTCAGAGGACTTTGCCTATATGCTGCAACAGCGGCCAGGGGCATATATCTGGCTAGGGGCTGGCCATCCGGGCGATGGCGCCATGTTGCATAACGCTAAATATGATTTCAATGATGAGCTATTGCCGCTTGGCGCCAGCTATTGGGCGACGCTGGTAGAACGTGAGCTGGGGCTTATTGAGTAGGGTTGTACTTAACCGTAATGCGTGACCGTCTTAGCGCCATTAACCTCATTCATGTGG
>MDTB01127513.1_pt1 | contig 15547 bp, 19 predicted proteins | sample 811161 | NCBI WGS metagenome assembly MDTB01 (sample SAMN05326650, study PRJNA326480) | marine metagenome | isolation source: seawater | place: Mediterranean Sea | collected 2009 | reverse complement strand
TAGGCAAATTAGCAGTTGAGGCAGGAGCAAGTGTTGATGCCTCTATTTCTATGAAAGGATCAAAAAAAATGAAAGCATTAACTCCTGATCAAAAAGATGCCCCAACAGAAAAAACAGCCTAGTTCCTACAAAATTTTAGCTATAAATACTTTTCAAATGGGTATTAGCATTTTCCTATTTGTTCAAATCGGAAAGTATTTAGATAATAAGTTTGGTTATGATGAAACCCTTAAAATCATCTTTTCAATAATTGGTTTTATAGTTGGGTTTTTTTTAAGTTATAAAACGATAAAAAAAAATTAACAAACAGTCTTAATAATTTTACCAAATACTTTAGATTTTTGTTTTTATTTTGATCAATTAAGTTTAACTTTGGCGGATTAATTTTTATTCATTGTTAAGGATTAATTTGTAAATGACTCCTAAATATTTTCTTTTATTATTTTTCACACTTTCTATAAGCAATTTTAACTTAGCCAGTCCAGTTATTTTGAATGAAAAAGAGGGTGGAGATATAAAATCAAATATTAAAGAATTTATTTTCCACCACCTTAAAGACTCTCACAGTTTTGGAATAACTTCTTATAAAAATGAATCTGGAGAAAAGGTGTATATTGAAGTGCCGCTTCCAGTAATTCTATATGACAATGGCTTTAACTTTTTTTTGTCTTCAGATTTTAAACACGGAAAAAAAACTATTAAAAGTGGAGAACAATTTTATAGACTAAACTACGATAACAATCGTATTTATAAGACAAATAAAAACGGGGAAATTATTTTAAATGAAAACAACCAGGTTTTAAATGAAAAACCAATTGATTTTTCAATAACCAAGAATGTTGTAGTAATTATTTTCACAGCTCTTTTCATGTTTTGGCTTTTCACAGGTTTGGCAAAATCTTATAAAAAAAATAATGCAATAGCAACTGGAATAGGAAGATTTTTTGAACCTATTGTTCTTTATGTTCGTGATGAAATTGCGCGGCCCAACATCGGAGAAAAGCATTACAGAAAATATATGAGTTACTTACTAACCATTTTCTTCTTTGTATTATTTTTAAATTTATTTGGACTTACCCCAATAGGGATCAACGTTACAGGCAATATAGCGATAACATTTTCACTAGCTCTGTTAACATTTATTATTACAAATCTTACGGCAAATAAAAACTATTGGATGCATATTTTTTGGATGCCGGGGGTACCAAAGCCAATAAGGCTAATTTTGGCGCCAATTGAAGTTTTGGGAGTTTTTATTAAACCGCTTACACTCATGATCAGGCTTTATGCAAATATGCAGGGAGGTCATATTGTGATTATGAGCATCATTGGACTAATGTTTATATTTTACAGTTGGCTTGGAAGTTCGCTTTCACTTGTACTAGCTTTTTTACTAATGATTATTGAGCTTTTTGTTGCACTATTACAAGCATATATTTTTACTATACTTTCTGCTTTGTATTTTGGATTTGCGAACGAGGAGCACGAGCATTAAAATTAAATTATGTTAAATTAAATTAAATTTTTATTATGGAAATACCAGCAATTATCGGCGCAGGACTGTGCGCAATCGGAGTCGGAATCGGAATCGGCTTAACAGGAAAAGGTGCCATGGAGGCAATCGGAAGACAGCCTGATGCATATGGAAAAATTCAGACACTTACTCTTATTTTGGCAGCCTTGGCTGAAGGGTTTGGTTTCGTAGCCTTGTTTGCGGCATAAATTAAAGCTAACAGCACTATTCCATTACACGTGATGGGTAGTGCTAATTTTTATTTATTATGGAAAAATTATTAGAAGAGTTTTCGATTGGACTATTTTTTTGGCAAACTTTAATTTTCATTTCATTAATATTTTTACTTAAAAAATTCGCATGGAAGCCTATTTTGGAAGCAATAAACGAAAGAGAAGATGGTATTAAAAATGCCCTAGAATCTGCTGAACAAGCTAGAAAAGAAATGGCTTCTTTAAAGTCAGATAATGAGGAAACACTAAAAAAAGCCAGAGCAGAAAGAGACAGTTTATTAAAGGAAGCTCGCGAGATAAAGCAAAAACTGATTGATGATGCTAAAAATGAAGCTAATGTTGAAGCTAAGAAACTAATTAGTCAAGCTCAGGAAACTATTAAAGGTGAAAAGAATGCAGCGGTTTTAGATTTAAAAAAGCAAGTTGCTAACTTATCAATTGATATTGCTGAAAAAGTATTAAAAGAAAAGATGTCAAATGATAAAGAGCAAATGAATTTGGTCAACGAACTAGTCAAAGATATTAAAATCAAATGAAACCAACTAGAGCTGCGATTAGATATGCCAGGGCTCTTGTTCTAGAAGCTAGTGAACAGGACTGTCTTGACAAGGTTAGAGAAGACATGGAGCTTATCAAAAACACTTTTGAAAACAATATTGACTTGAAACATATGGTGGAGAGTCTAGTTATTAAAAACAGTATAAAGCAAAGTTCTTTAAAGCTTATTTTTAAAGATTTAGATAGTCTTAGTTTAAAACTAATAAACCTGCTTTTTGAAAATAACAGATTAGCTATCATTGATTCCGTTGCCAATAAATTTATTGAGCAGTTCAAACAAATTAAGGGCTTACAATCAGCTACAGTTACATCTGCAGTTCCTTTAAGCTTAGAGATGGAAGAAGAAATTTTAAATAAAATATCGTCCATAACAAATAAGAAAACAACACTAATTAAAAAAGTAGATAAAAGTTTAATTGGAGGATTTATACTTAGGCTAGGAGACTTTCAATTTAATGCAAGTTTTAAAAACAAGTTAAAAAATATTAAACAGGAATTTAATAAAAATACAAACCTATTAACAACATAAATTATGGCAGAAATAAAGCCTGCTGAAGTATCAGCAATATTAAAGCAACAATTAACTGGTCTAGATGACTCAGCAACATTAGATGAAGTAGGTACCGTCCTCCAAGTTGGAGATGGTATTGCAAGAGTCTACGGATTGTCAAATGTTCAATATGGTGAGTTAGTTCAATTTGACTCTGGTTTAGAAGGAATTGTTTTAAATCTAGAAGAAGATAATGTAGGAGTGGTATTACTGGGCCCTTCAAAAGAAATAAAGGAAGGAGATACAGTAAAACGGACCCAGAGAATAGCATCTATTAAAGTTGGAGAAAAAATCGTAGGAAGAGTTGTAGATGCATTAGGCAAACCTATTGATGGCAAAGGCAATATCCAAGGAGAACTTTTTGAAATGCCTCTTGAAAGGAAAGCGCCAGGGGTAATATTTAGGCAGCCAGTTAATGAGCCTTTACAAACTGGAATCAAATCGATTGATGCAATGATCCCTATAGGTCGAGGTCAAAGAGAACTTGTAATTGGCGATCGACAAACTGGGAAGACTACTGTTTGTATTGATACTATTTTAAATCAAAAAGAATTTTACGATGCTGGTGAGCCGGTATATTGTATTTATGTGGCTATTGGCCAAAAAGCTTCAACTGTTGCTGGAATTGCAAAGACCCTTGAAGATAAAGGCGCTATGTCTTACACAACAATTGTTGCAGCTAATGCATCAGATCCAGCTCCCATGCAAGTATATGCACCATTTGCAGGGGCAGCTATTGGTGAATTTTTTAGAGACACGGGTCGTCCGGCATTAATAATTTATGATGATCTTTCTAAACAGGCTGTTGCTTATCGTGAAGTCTCCTTATTATTAAGGAGGCCACCGGGAAGAGAAGCCTATCCTGGAGACGTATTCTATCTACATTCGAGATTACTTGAAAGAGCCTCTAAAGTAATTGCTGATGATGATATTGCAAAAGATATGAATGACTTACCAGCTTCACTTAAACCAGTTGTGAAAGGCGGGGGTTCTCTTACGGCTTTGCCAATAATTGAGACCCAAGCGGGTGATGTTTCGGCATACATTCCAACCAATGTTATTTCAATTACAGATGGTCAGATCTTTTTAGAATCAAATCTTTTCAACTCTGGAGTAAGGCCCGCAATTAATGTTGGAATTTCTGTTTCTAGGGTCGGAGGTTCAGCTCAAATAAAGTCGATGAAAAAAGTTTCCGGTACTTTAAAGCTAGATCAGGCACAATTTAGAGAATTAGAAGCTTTTGCAAAATTTGGTTCTGATTTGGACGACGCAACCCTTAGTGTTATTGAAAAAGGGAAAAGGAATGTAGAAATTTTAAAACAATCTCAAAATGACCCTTTTGCAGTACAAGATCAAGTTGCAATAATATTTGCAGGCTCCAAAAATTTGTTAAAAAATGTTCCTGTTGATAAGGTTAAGGAATTTGAAAAAAAATATATAGAGTTTTTAAACTTGAAACATAAAAAAGTAATGCAAACTATCAAGTCAGGCAAATTGACTGATGAGGTTGTCGATGTTTTATCCAAAGTAGCACAGGACTTAAGCTCAACATACTAAAAATAAATGGCAAACCTAAAAGAAATTAGAAATAGAATAAGTTCAGTTTCATCAACGATGCAGATTACTAGTGCAATGAAAATGGTTTCAGCAGCTAAACTTAAAAAGGCACAAGATGCTATTGTTGCCATGAGGCCTTATTCTGAAAAACTTTCTGATTTAATGAAAAGTTTGAGTGGATCTACTGATGACGATAAATATGTAGAAAAAAGAACACTCAAAAATGTTTTAGTTGTAGCAATAAGTTCAAACAGAGGATTGTGCGGCGCATTCAATTCAAATGTTTTAAAAGAAATATTAGAATTTAAATCTCAAGAAAATTTAAGAAACTCAAATTTTGATTACGTTACTATAGGAAAAAAAATGAATGATTCGCTTTCAAAAAATGATAATGTAATTCTTAATGAAAGCAGTTTGTTTGATAATTTAAATTATGAAAATGTTTCTACAATAACAGAAAAATTAATGAATCTTTTCATTGAAAAAAAATATGATCATATTCAATTAGTCTACAATAGCTTTAAAAATGCAGCTACACAAATAATAAAGTCAGAACAATTTCTTCCAATTGTGCAAGAGGAGAATATTAATGTGCAAAATTCAAACTTTATTTTTGAGCCATCCCAAGAGTCTATTGTAAACACATTAATTCCTAAATCATTAAAAATACAGCTTTTCAAAGCAGTTAGAGATTCATTTGCCAGCGAACACGGAGCTAGGATGACGGCAATGCATAAGGCTACAGATAATGCATCTGAACTGAGAGATGAATTAAAATTAACATACAATAAAGCACGACAAGCTTCCATAACAAATGAAATATTGGAAATTGTTGGTGGAGCAGAAGCATTGAATAATTAATTTTTAATTTTTAATTAATTTTATTAGAATTTAAATTAGAATGAAAATTAAAATCATCAACAAATCTAATAATGAAACCCCTAAATATGAGTCTGAAAAATCTGCTGGTATGGATATCAGAGCATTTGTTAAACAAGAACTTTTAATTAAGCCACTTGAAAGAATTCTTGTAAAAACTGGGCTGTATATGGAACTTCCAAATAATGTTGAAGCACAAATCAGGCCTAGAAGTGGTTTGGCATTAAAAAAAGGTATCACAGTTTTAAATTCTCCCGGCACAATAGATGCTGATTACAGAGGCGAAATAGGTATAATTTTAATCAACTTATCCAAAGAAAATTTTATAATTAAATCTGGTGATAGAATAGCACAAATGGTTATAACAAAGCACGAATCAATAAATTGGGAAGTAACTAGTAAACTGGCAAGATCTGAAAGAGGAAGCTCAGGTTTTGGAAGTACTGGTCTAAAATAATTTTATGAAAATAATAATTCCTATGGCAGGTAGAGGATCAAGATTAAGACCCCAAACCTTGATAACTCCCAAACCGCTTATAACAGTAGCTGGTAAAACTATATTGGAGCAATTAATAAATGATGTGGTTGAATTAGTTAATGGACCTGTAAATGAAATGGTATTTATAATTGGGCCCTCATTAATTTTTGATAAAAAAATTGTAAGTCAATTAAAAAGGATTGCTCATAAATATAATTCTAAGGCAATTATATGCAGACAATTAAAGGCACTTGGTACCGGCCATGCAGTTATGTGTGCAAAAAAACATCTAAAGGGCAAAGCGTTTGTGATATACCCCGATACTTTAGTGAAATTTCATAAAAGTTTTAATGAAGACTCTGAGGCTGTGATTTGGACAAAAAAAGTTAAAAACCCCGATATATATGGTGTTGTCAAATTAAATTCAAATAAAGAAATAGTTGATCTTGTTGAACATCCAAAAAAATTTGTTTCTAATTTAGCAGTTATAGGGGTTTATTATTTTAGAAAAATCGAGCAGTTGAAAGATAAGCTACATGAGGCTTCAAAATCAAAAAAAGATAATTCTAAAGAGTTTTACATAAATCAAGGAATTTTAGGTTTAATAAAAAGTGGAAAAAAAATTGATGCGGGATATGTTTCACAATGGCTTGATTGTGGAAATGTTCCTAAGGCTATAAATGCAAATAAAATAATGTTAAACTCTAAAATGAATGATACGGATCACCTAGCTTCTAAAAAATATCGGATAGAAAACTCAAAAATTATTCAGCCTTGTCAAATAGGGAATGATGTCATCATCGTTAATAGCACAATTGGCCCCGATGTTTCAGTTGGAAGTAAAACCAAAATCGTAGACTCTAAAATATCTAATAGTATCGTTCGTTATAATTGTGTTATTAAAAATGCAGATATAAATAATTCAATGATTGGAGATAATTGTGTATATGATGGATTAGGTAAACAAATAAATATTGGAGACTTTAGTCAAATAACTTAAATTCTCTTAAATGCGAGTATTTTTAATTTTTTTTTTAATAATTGGCTGTAGTGATATTAACAAGCCAAGAAAAAATATCAGTAAAAGAAAGCTTTCTTCGTCTGCAGCATCTGCAATTACGAATTCAAATCCTGATAGGATAATCAAAGAGATTTCTATAAAAAAGCTGATTACAGAAATCAAAAAAAAATCACCCAACTTAAACTATATCTCATATAAATCTATAGTTTCGGTTAGGAATAAATCATCTAAAAGCCAGTTTAATGTTTCTGTAAAAATTAAAGACCAGGAAAAAATTTTATTGACAGGTTCTTTAATTATTCCGTTATTTAAAGCATTGTTAACCCAAGAAAAAATAAGCTTCTATGAAAAAATAAATAAAACATATTTTAAGGGAGATTATATGTACTTGTCCTCAATATTAAAAAATAACGTTTCCTTAAAAAATATACAAAACATTTTAGTTGGGAGACCTATGATTAGTATAGATGAGCTTAAGTTCAAACAATTATTTGTTGAAAATAACTATATTATATATGGTGAATTAAAAAAAGGATTGTCAAAAGTGCAATATAATTTTGACCCCTTTAATTTCAAGCTATTGAATCAATCAATCTCAAATAAACAAGAAAAATTAGAAATTGCCTACAGTGACTATGTTTCTATAGAAGGCCAATTGTTGCCAAAAAATCTTAAAATAATATTAAAATCTAAAGACAAAACAACAAGTATAGTAGTTGATTTAAGAATTAGTGAATTTGGATCAGAACTTTCTTTTCCTTTTAAAATACCTGCGGGTTACAAATCTATTGATTAATGTTAAAAACAAAAGTTATTTATTTTTTATTCATTATAATAATTTTTCTTTCATCTAGCGCATTAAATTCTCAAACAAAATCAAGAAAGCAGCTCGAAAAACAGCGGTCTCAAATTAAAAAAGAAATAAAAGAAATAAATAATTTACTTTTTTCTAACACAAAAAAAAAAGCAGCAGCATACTCAGATATAGAAAATTTGAATATAAAAATTCAAAGAAAAGAGGAGTTAGTAAACATAACTTTCCAAGAAATAAACCTTTTAAGTTTGGATATAGAAAAAAATTCATTCAAGCTTGATTCTTTAGAGCAAGAATTGTTTCAAGTCAAAGAGGCTTATAAAAAAATGATTTTAAAATCATATAAAACCAAATCGGGGAAGAGCAGAATTATGTTTTTACTTTCTTCAAATAGTTTTTTTCAGGCATATAAAAGAATACAGTATATGAAACAATATGCTAGGTATAGAAAAAAACAAGCACAAAAAATTAATTCAATAGTTGTTCAAATTGAGGATTTTATTAATGAATTAAACACTCAAAAATTAAATAAAAAAACTTTATTAAAGAACAATAATGAAGTAAAAAAATCTTTAGAGCAAGAAAAGGTTAGGTCTAATCAACTTGTCTATCAGTTAAGACGAAAGGAAAAAAGATATAAAAATCAGATTTCTCAAAAACAGAAAAAAAGCTTAGCTATAGATAATGAGATTAAAAGACTTATAAAAGAGGCAATTGCGAAATCTAATAATAAAAAGACAAATTCATTTGCTCTTACACCAGAAGCAAGAGAATTAGAGAAAAATTTTATTCTCAATAAAGGTAAGTTGCCATGGCCTGTTGTTAAAGGGGTTGTGATTCAAAAATTTGGGACTCAACCTCATCCAGTGGTAAAAACAGCAAAAATTAAAAGTAATGGGATTGTTATAGCTACACCACAAAACGAGAAAGTTCGTACAATTTTCGATGGAGAAATACTTTCCGTTTTGCAGTTTAGGGGTAGTAATCCAACAATTTTAATACAGCATGGAAACTATATAACAGCTTATAAGAATCTTTCAAAAGTTTATGTAAAAAAGGGAGATAAAGTTTTTTCAAATCAAAATATTGGAGAAGTTTTTACAAACAATTCATCTGGAAGATCAACTATTCAATTTAGTATATTTCAAAAAACTACAGCAGTAAATCCATTGGCTTGGATAATTAAAATGTAGAACTCAGATAGATTTAGAAATCATTTTTTTCAAGTACTTTCCAATTATGTCAAATTCTAAGTTTACATGGTCTCCAATCTCAAGGTTTTTAAATGATGTGTTATTAAATGTATAAGGAATTATGGCGACGCTAAATGTGTTTTTCCTAGAATTTATAACTGTCAAACTTATACCATTTACACTAATTGACCCTTTTTCTACGGTGATATTTTCGCTAGATGGGTATTCAAATTTAAAGGTCCAGCTTCCATTCTGTTCTAATACCTCACTGCAAATGGCAATTTGGTCAACATGGCCTTGAACCATATGACCATCTAGTCTGTCTCCAATTTTCATTGCTCTTTCAATGTTTATTAGATCTCCAATTTTCCATTTGGAAATGGTACTTTTTTTAATTGTCTCGTCAATTGCTGTGACCGAATACTCATCGTTATTTATTTCAACAACTGTTAGACAAATTCCGTTATGAGAAACACTCTGATCAATTTTGAATTCATTGGTTATAGGGCTTTTAAAACTGATATTTAAGTTGCTTTTATTTTGAGTAATATTCGAAATTGTAGCAACTGTTTCAATTATTCCAGTGAACATTGTTTTAAAATATTTAGTTTTGTAAAACTACTAATAATTGACTTATTATTATGAATTCTAAATCAATCCCTGTTGTAGGGATTTCTTGTGGAGATCCTAATGGAGTAGGAATTGAAGTTATTTTAAAATCCTTAAAAAATTCTAAGTTATTGGGCTCATTTACTCCAATAATTTATTGCAATTATGATATCATGGAGTATCAGAATAAATTTTTTGAAATCAATATTAAGTTAAATAAATTAGAATTTAATCATCACCCTATCCCTGGTCAGATTAACGTAGTAAGCGTTTCAAAAAATAACTTTATAACTGATTTTGGCAAATCTAAGCCCGAGGCCGGACAAATTTCTTTAGACTCACTCGAATTTTTAACAAAAGCAATTAAACTAAACAAGGTAGATGTAATGGTAACGGCTCCAATAAATAAAAAAAATATTCAAAATAAAAACTTTGAATTTCCAGGACATACAGATTATTTGTCAAAAACATTTAATAATGAATCACTAATGTTTATGATTAGTGAAAATTTAAAAATAGCACTATTGACTGATCATATCCCAATAGAGAAGGTGTGTTTAAAAATTGATAAAAAATTAATTAAAAATAAAATAAATCTCCTCTTTAAATCATTAAGAGCTGATTTTTTAGTTGCTAAGCCCAAAATTGCAGTTTTATCTATAAATCCTCACGTTGGAGATGATGGTGTAATTGGAAATGATGATCAAAATGTATTAATTCCGGCTCTAAATGAAATTAGAAGTAATTTCCCTTATATCTCAGGTCCTTACTCAGCAGATAGCTTTTTTGGATCAAAGATGTATAAAAATTTTGACGCGGTTCTTGCTTCTTATCACGACCAAGGATTAATTCCGTTTAAGACACTAACTTTTGGCAATGGAGTTAATTTTAGCGCAGGCTTAAGTGTTGTTCGAACCTCTCCCGATCATGGAACTGCATATGAAATTGCTGGAAAAAATATTGCGGACTATTCCTCATTTAAAAGTGCAATTTATTCAGCTCTTAGAATTTTTAATAACAGAAAACATTCAAACAAATAAATTTTTATAATCTTTGGTAATTAGCAATAAATAAACCTGTTAATTTCATATATTCGCATCCCTAAGTTTAGGAGCCATGAAATATTTATCACAGTTCAAAATCAACTTTTCATCTCTAAAAGAGGGCAATCATAATTTCAATTTTAACATAGACAATAAGTTTTTCAATTTTTTTAAAAGCAATGACTTTAATGACTGTGATATAAATTGTGAACTAGTATTAAATAAAAAATCAAGCCATTTAAAACTAAATTTTAAATCAATTGGAAAAATTAATCTTAATTGCCATGTCTCTAACGAACCATTTGATTATAATCACAATACTAAAATGGAGTTAATTGTGAAATTTGGACCAGAATATAATAACGAAAATGATGAATTACTTATTCTCCCAACTGGATCTAATGAAATTAATATTTCACAACAATTATTTGAAATGATAATATTATCTTTGCCAATAAAAATAGTTCATCCTGGCGTTGAAAATGGCACTTTAGAAACAGAAACCTTAAAAAAGTTAAAAGATTTTGAAAGTTTCAAGACTAACAAACAAAGAACTGACCCCAGATGGGATAAATTAAAAGATTTAATATAGTTATGGCACATCCAAAAAGAAAAATCTCCAAAACTAGAAGAGATAAACGTAGAACCCATTATAAAGCACCAAATTCACAAATCGCTACTTGTAAAACAACTGGCGAGTCTCACTTGTATCACCGTGCTCATTGGCATGACGGCAAATTATATTACAGAGGAAAGGTGCTAATCGACAATACAGAAGAGGCATAGTTTTATAGTATTTTAACCATTTTTTACACTTTTTTGCCATTTTTTTGCCATTTTTTGCCATTTTTTTACCATTTTTGAAATACTAATAGTATTATTATTTTGGAAAAGATTCATGCTTCAATATCTACAGTCGGAGCCTTTTTGCCCGAAAAGGTTTTAAGTAATGCTGACTTAGAGAAAATGGTAGATACTAATAATGATTGGATTATTTCTAGAACAGGAATAAAGGAAAGAAGAATTTTAGAAAAAGATCTTGGAACATCTTTTATGGCAATTCAAGCGGCTAAGGAAGTGCTTGAAAAGTCAAACCTGGATCCATTAGAAATTGATATGGTAATAGTATCTACCATTACACCCGACATGCATGTTAGTGCCACAGCTGCATATATTGCAACTCAAATTGGCGCAGACAATGCTTTTGGTTACGACTTACAAGCGGCATGTTCAGGCTTCTTGTACGGAATGTCTGTAGCGTCTTCATATATTGAGACAGGTAGATATAAAAAAATAATTTTAATCGGTGCTGATAAAATGTCATCAATTATTGACTATACCGACAGAAATACTTGTATAATTTTTGGTGACGGCGCTGCAGCTGTTTTACTTGAACCTAACAATCATGGACTAGGTTTACAAGATGAATACTTAAGGTCAAACGGGGTTGGCCGTGAATTTTTAAGAATTGAGGCTGGCGGATCAATATTTCCAATTTCAAAAAAATTAATAGACGAAAAAAAACAATTCTTATTTCAAGATGGAAAAAATGTTTTTAAATACGCAGTCTCAAGTATGGCGGATGCTTCTTTTGAAATAATGCAAAGAAATAATTTAAGTGATCAAGATATTAGTTACTTGGTCCCACATCAAGCAAATAAAAGAATAATTGATTCAACAGCAGACAGAATGGGAATAGATCATTCAAAAGTTCTTATGAATATCGAAAAATATGGAAACACTACTGCTGCAACAATTCCACTCATACTTTATGATTATGAAAAAAAATTTAAAAAAGGAGACAATATAATTTTTGCTGCTTTTGGAGGAGGTTTTACATGGGGAGCATCCTACCTAAAGTGGTCTTACAACTGTTAAAAATAAATTAATATGAATATCAAAGACATACAACAATTAATCAAATTTGTAGCTAAATCCGGAGTTAGCGAAGTTAAAATAGAATCAAAAGACTTAAAAATTGGTATAAAAACAACACCTAGTGAAAAGAAATTTAATTATCCAACAACTTCGATCACAACTCAACCAGCAGTTCAACCTTTGGAAGAAACCATTAGTGAAGTTCAAGAAACTACTTCTATAGCTGAAAACGTCGAACACGACAATAAATTTTTGACTATAAAGTCACCTATAATAGGAACTTTTTATAGAAAGCCATCTCCTGATAAACCAAACTTTATAGAACCAGGAGATTCTGTTTCAGAAGGAGATATACTTTGTGTTATAGAGGCAATGAAATTATTTAATGAGATAGAGTCAGATTTTTCGGGAAAAATAGTTAAAGTTTTAGTTGAGGATGCATCACCAGTTGAATTTGATCAGCCACTTTTTCTAATAGATCCATCATAAAATAACTATTTTAAATTGATATGTTTAAAAAAATATTAATTGCAAACAGAGGGGAAATAGCCTTAAGAATAATCAGAACATGCAAAGAAATGGGTATTAAAACAGTTGCTGTTTATTCTGTTGCGGATGAAGAAAGTCTTCATGTTCGTTTTGCTGATGAAGCAGTTTGTATAGGACCTGCAAGCAGTTCGGAATCATATTTAAAAATTGCAAATATTATAGCTGCTGCTGAAATAACCAATGCAGATGCTATTCACCCAGGATATGGCTTTCTCTCAGAAAACTCCAGATTTTCTAAGATATGCGAGGAACATAAGATTAAATTTATAGGAGCTTCGGCTGAGATGATTGATAAAATGGGTGACAAGGCAACAGCTATATCAACAATGAATGAGGCGGGAGTTCCTACTATTCCAGGATCTAATGGAATAATTCAGGGCTTTGATGATGCAAAAAAAATAGCAAAAAAAATTGGTTATCCAGTTATGATTAAGGCTTCTGCTGGTGGTGGGGGAAAAGGAATGAGGGCAGTTTGGAAAGAAAAAGACCTTCTACAATTGTGGGAAAGTGCTAAACAAGAGTCAAAAGCTGCTTTTGGAAATGATGATATGTATATGGAAAAGTTAGTTGAAAACCCAAGACATATAGAAATACAAATTGTTGGAGATCAATATGGAAAAGCTTGTCACCTTTCGGAAAGGGATTGTTCCATACAAAGAAGACACCAGAAATTAACAGAAGAAACACCATCTCCCTTTATGACTGAAAAATTAAGAGAGAAAATGGGTGATGCAGCTGTAAAGGCTTCTGAATTTATTAAATATGAAGGTGCCGGAACAATAGAGTTTCTTGTAGATAAAAACAGAAATTTTTATTTTATGGAAATGAATACTAGAATTCAAGTGGAACATCCAATAACTGAGCAGGTGATTGATTACGATTTAATTAAGGAACAAATTAATGTAGCTGCTGGAATAAAAATTTCGGGCAAGAATTATTATCCAAATTTGCATTCAATAGAATGTAGAATAAATGCTGAAGATCCATTTGCAAATTTTCGTCCATCACCTGGGAAAATCACTAACCTACATTTACCTGGGGGGCATGGAGTAAGATTAGATACTCATGTTTATAGCGGGTATACTATCCCGCCTAATTATGATTCAATGATTGCGAAATTAATTGTAACTGCTCAAAATAGAGAAGAAGCAATTAATAAGATGAAAAGAGCTCTTGATGAATTTATAATTGAGGGAATCAAAACTACGATCCCTTTTCATAGATCACTTATGGACGATCCAAACTATATTAAAGGGAATTATACAACTAAATTCATGGAGGATTTCATTATGGAAAACCCTAATTAATTAAATTATTTTTAACTAAATATTCTGCAATTTGTACTGTATTAGTTGCTGCTCCTTTTCTGAGGTTATCTGAAACTACCCACAAGTTAAGTCCATTTTTTTCGAATAAATCTCTTCTAATTCTTCCAACAAAAACATCATCTTTGCCTTTAACATCAATAGGCATTGGATATTCAAATTTATTTGGATCATCTTTTAAAATTATTCCTGGCGAATTTTGTAGTAAGGTTTTGATTTCAGAAATTTCAAAAGATTTTTCTAAGGTTAAATTAATAGATTCACTATGTCCTCCAATAACTGGTACTCTTACAGCAGTTGCACTAACTTTAATATTACTTTCTAAAATTTTATTTGTTTCGTTTAAAAGTTTCATTTCTTCTTTGGTGTACCCATTGGGAAGAAAATCATCGCAATGAGGAATGGCATTTTGATGTATTTGATATTTATATGCTTTTTCTCCTTTAACATTATCGTATTCATTTTCAAGTTGAGTTAAAGCCTTTTTTCCAGTTCCTGTAACTGATTGATATGTTGATACTATAATCTTATCAATTTTATATTTTTTGTGAATGGGGTTTATTGCCATTAACATTTGAATGGTGGAGCAATTAGGATTTGCTATAATCTTATCATTTGGATTTAAAACATGGCCGTTGATTTCAGGGATTATTAATTTTTTTGAATTATCCATTCTCCAGGCAGAAGAATTATCAATGACAGTTGCTCCAATTTTTGCAAATTTTGGAGCATAGCTTAAAGAAAGCTCACTTCCAGCTGAAAAAATTATTAAATCAGGTTGAAGATTTAGACATGTATTAATATCTATTATAGTGTGTTCACTATCTTGAAAAACTATACTTTTACCAACTGATTTTTTAGAAGCAACTAAAAATAAACTATCAAATTTTAGTTCGCGCTCAGAAATTACTCTGAGAATTTCTCTGCCGACCATTCCAGTAGATCCAATTATTGCAATTTTCATAAGAGATTTTCGGATTACTAAAATACCTATTTAAGTTCAAAATTAAATGATGAATTAATTATCCTTTTGAACTGGAATCAATTACTTTTCTTGATATTCTTTGTGAAAGGGATGCTAAAATTTCATAAGAAATGGTTTTAAGACTATTGCCTAGCTCATCAGCAGAAATATTTTTATCATCAAATATTATCACTTGATCCCCCTCAGAACACTCAATATTAGTTATATTAACCATCATCATATCCATACAAATATTACCAACTGTTTTAGCTTTAAAACCATTAATTAAAACTGATATTTTGCCTCTTCCTGATTGTCTACTAATCCCATCAGCATGACCAATTGGCAACGTGGCAATTTTAATATTTTTTTTTGCAATATAT
>MDTB01097628.1_pt1 | contig 15547 bp, 4 predicted proteins | sample 811161 | NCBI WGS metagenome assembly MDTB01 (sample SAMN05326650, study PRJNA326480) | marine metagenome | isolation source: seawater | place: Mediterranean Sea | collected 2009 | reverse complement strand
GTAGTCCCGCCCGGATTCGAACCAGGGTCCCCAGGACCAAAACCTGAGATGATGGACCACTACACTACGGGACTCCGTGCTTTGGCATGAGATATCTGCTTTGGACTTGACGGGCGAGAATGCAGTGGGCGAGTGGCCGACAGAATGAAAGAAGCATCTGTCCACGATACACTGTATGGCTCGGAATCAGGCATTGGCGCTAGTGCTCCTCATGATTCTGCAAACCGTCTCTGTGACTGTGGGCGATTCAGATTATGCAGGAACTCTGGAAACCAGCAGTCACCCAGATACCTATCAAGATACTGATCTTCAGCAGTTGGACTCTAGTCCTTGGTTCGACCCGGACCTACTAGAAGAGATCTACTCAGGCGATGGAAATTCCAGGGTAACCGTAATCACAAATTCACTTCAGAATCTTGAGTTATGGCAGATTGAAAACGGTGCTTTAGAAGAGCAGGCCGGACCTGGCCCAGGGGAGCTCCTGGTTCGACAGGAGACATCAGACGGAAGAATAGATCACAGAACCTTTTGGGTTGATTCTGAGCTCGTCCAGAAAATTCCTGGAATACCCGGGGTAATCGCTGTAATAGACGCTCAGAGAGCTCCTGAGCCATACTCCACAGAGCCATTCGACAAGCCCGATTTTCTTCCAAATACCGTGACTGCCGGACAGCTACACGGCGCTACCGATGCATGGGGAAGTGGCTACACTGGAGAGGGCCTCATAGTAGCCGTGGCCGATACAGGAGTAGACTTCGCACACCCTGATTTGAACGGAACGCAGGCTAGAGTGACGTTCCATGATTCCCCGTACTTTGGATGGCCCCTGATGCTGGATCATAGTAGCATGTACAATTGGATGATGCATGGAGAGGCATATCCAGAGAGGTCATCGTGGTATGCAGATACCTCTACAATAGATATGGACAATAATTCTGATGGCTTACTGGATGATTCAGGATTGAATATAACAGGTGTAAACATGTCTATCTCGGGCCAGTATCACCTAGGAGAGCACCCCGATTCCACATTGAGATCAAAACAGGGCGGAGATGTTCCAATACTTGTGGTGGATGATTATGATCACGGGCATTACAAGACCGTCTATGCGGACCTTGACCGGGACGGAGAGTTCGGAGACGAAGTTCCAATGAGGCCTGGTGAGGAAACCTCAGGATTGGACACTAACGGAGATGGCCTATGGGATGTCTCTGGAGGCCTAGTTTACTGGGTATCAGATGGGAAGCTAGGAGTCCCATACGGAGACACCTATTCAGCTAGGCACGGCTATTCTGATAGAGTTTCAGGGCCCGGAAATCTAACATTATTCATGCTGGAATCGGGTAGCCACGGGACTCTCTGCGCCAGTGCGATTTCCGCTCAGGGAGTGGTGAGTGACGGGAAGGTACTGGGCATGGCGCCCAATGCCACTATCTCCTCAATAGGTAACCATTACTCAGGAGGGCACTCACTCGATGCTTGGAGGTTCATAGCTGAAGGCTATGATGGCCATACAGAGACTCCAGACCAGCCAAATATCGGCTCATTCTCATTTGGATACTCATCTGTAGATGAAGCTGGTGCCGATGCCTACTCGCTATACCTGGACTGGCTAACAAGATTCTACAACGAGAATACATCTTATGCTGTAGCAATCGGTAACGGTGGGCATGGATTCGGTACTACCAAATCCCCAGGTGCATCAAATGGAGTTTTCTCTGTCGGGGCGTTTAGTAGCCGTTCTAGCGGAACATGGGGGCAAATAGCCCCTTGGTCCAACAGAGGACCGAATGCTCTTGGAAGGATGGACCCAGATATCGTTGCAGTGGGCTGGTCAGCAACCGGTGATATACCCCTGAATTCCAGAGATGATGCTAATTCCGCTTGGAGGAGTTGGGGGGGAACCAGCTTGGCTACACCAGTTGCGGCAGGACTAATGTCCCTAGTAGCCGAGGCTTGGATGCACAATCTGGGAGACTATCCAGATTCTCAGGAGTTCAGGGATCTGGTGATGTCAACTTCAGATGACAGGGGATACGAGCCCTTCACCCAAGGAGGGGGTTGGTTCAATGTCTCAAAGGCAACTAGGACTTTGGACGGCGAGAACGGCACTTGGTGGGCGACACCTTCTCACTGGAATAGTGGTACATTCCAGGGAGAGCACAGAGATGCAAATCTAAATCTCCTCAGACCAGGGGAGACTCAGACCACCGATCTGGTGTTCACCAACCCTGGCGACTCTGAAATAGGACTCCAACTTTCTCCCACTTCTTTCTCTCCTCTTTCTCATGTGACTAGAATCTGGAATAGTACAGGAAATGGGACCGATGAAGGCGAGAACTCCTCATGGGATGGACATCAAAGTAGTAGGCCAGACCTGCTAATCCCAATACATCTGAATAATGACTCAAACCTCCTTTTAGACCCAGAAACAAGGCAATTCAGAGCCCGGGCCACGATCAATTACTCAAACTTTGACAATAATCAGGACAGGGACTCTGAAGAGAGGGTGTTCTTGGAGATAATGAAATGGGAGGATGAAGACCAAGATGGAATCTACGTACTCGATCTAGATAACGACTCAATGGTCGACTCCGAAGACTGGACCGAGGAAGACGAGCTCAAGGAAGTGACCTATTGGCGTTCTGACGGTCCAAACGCCGAGGTTCGAATGGGCAATCCATTAGATGATCCAGGCGACGGCCTGATGTTAGCAGTATGGAATTACAACGGCCAGCTTTCAGATCAACCAGTAAGAATTGAGATAGATTGGACGTCCTTTGGAACTGATTCAGATGAGTGGATAAACGTTCCATCCGAAATTACACTGCAGGCAAACGAATCAAAAAAGGTCCCGATGACCATCACAGTTCCTACTGATGCTAATCCAGGACTTCATCAGCATGGGTTACTTATTTCATCAAATGATTTGCATCCCAACGGAACCCCCACTCAGTCCACTAATGACCGTTCATGGACGCTTCCCGTTGTCACAAACGTTCCATGGGTAGGGCCCTTCAAACTAAATGCCAAGCCAGTAGATGGCAACGTCTCCAATCAGACCCTTTACTCCGAAGAATGGATTTCAGGGGCGACTAGATGGGACTGGAGGGCAGAGAGTGGGGATTGGAGATTCTTGTCCATTGAGTGGCCGGAAGAGTGGGCAACCGGGGGAACTGCAGTAATCGATGTAGACTGGAATGATAACCCCTATACGGACATAGACGTACTGTGGCTATCCGAAACCGATCATGGCTACTCCAGCGAGAACTCCACTCCCTACGGCAACTCCACATTCTTCATCGAAGAAAGGTCCACAAACAACTACGCTGGTTCTGGCTCTCACAACTGGGGCACATACACGGGCGGATCTCGAGAGGTCTTCGCAGTTCCCGTCACACCTGGAGTACACCAACTGGCCCTCCATACCGCCCTACATGGAGTGAACTCCAACGATAACCCTCTGAACATATCAGTAGGGTACATCGCCGCAGAGCAGTCTGGCTTTACGAGAGTAGTAACAGATTGGAATGAGGCCAGTGGAGTAGATGCGGTCCACCTGGTATCCACCGTCCCCCTCCCAATCGAATCTGTGAACTCGTTCGGCTGGTCGCAACCAATCAACCTCCACAACGAATCCGTTTCTCAAGATACCCGTGGCGACAAGATGACAGCATCATGGTGGAAGAACCTCACCATCAATAATTCAGAGTCCATTTCCATTGAAATCGATGTAGAAGGACATCATGCAGATTCAGACATAGACCTGTACCTTTTCAGGGACTCAAACGGGGATGGAGATTTCAGCAGTGGAGAGGAAATAAAGAAATCAATATCAGGGGACTCTTCGGAGAAGGTGGAAGTTAGTAACCCCGAAGACGGCCTTTATGGTGTAGCTGTCCACGGATACGACGTCCCCGGGGGCTCGATCAATTTCTGGATATCAATCGACGAGGTTGGAGGTAACGAACTCAGGGTAACCAATCAGATGCCCCTAAGTGAAAATGAGACAACATCGATTTGGCCGAACGGATCTGTCGCCCTCGCAGGGGAAAACCCCTCGGCCGCGGTCCAGGTAAGCCTCGAGTTCGAAAGGCCCGATTACGCGGGCACATGGCAGGGCTTCGTTGATGTTGACCTAGTTGGCGGAATTGAAATCAGACTGCCTTACACTTACGAGCTTGTCGAACTAGATCCAGAAGTAAATTTTGTTATGCCTGAGAATATGTCTCACCACAACCAATCCACCCCCGTAATCGCACATGCCATAGACAGGGGAATAGGCTTCAGGCTGGATCAAGTCAATTTGTCAGCAACCGGCAATAGAACGGAGGTTCCTGATGCGGACTCAGTTCATGCTTTGGATACTCAAGGAAACCACCACAACCTCACAACACTCTGGAATCACGGCAACCACTCTTCAATACCAGAGAATGTAACCTTCAGGGAAATCTGGATTAACTCGACCCTTCCAGAGGTAGAAAAATGGCACGACTACTCCATAATAGTCACGGACATGTCCGGGCTTTACGCGCAAGACTTCCTGTCCGTATCATATGATATCACAACTCCCGAAGTCTCCATTAGCAGTATCCCATTGATAACTAGCAATCCTGTAATGACATATCAGATATGGACCGAACCAGACGCAACACTCAGTCACGCAGGTGCCATAATAGAGCTCGATGAACAAGGCATGGCGGAGTACTCATTCCTCCTCGATAAAGCAGAGATAGGTTTTGATGAATCCTCAAACTCACCCTACTACTTCCTCAACGGCTCCAGCGTCTTCACCATCTCGGTTTCTGACAAAGCTGGAAACACCATAAACAGAGAATTCCAGGTTATTTTCGATCCAGATCCTCCGTCTGACTCAGAATTCCACACGTTGAAAGACCAGAATGGAAACCATTACTCCCCTGAAGATTTGTCATCCCCTGTCAATATCACTAGTGGGCATATGGATGTATTAATCCCCTCGGATACCAAGAGCTGGTGCCTCTCGGTACAGTCCAATGTCGGAGATTATCACACGGAGGAGTGTGGAGATAACCTCAGCATGCCAGCTTCCTTCAATACGTCCCTTGGTCATCCAGAACCCGAGGATCAAGGAGGCGATCAAGAGTACTACGCCACCACGCTGCCATTCTCCACGACCGGTTTGCAGGATGGAGACTACACAATTCAACTCGATCTGATTGATTGGGCTAACTCCACTGCCTCTGAGAATTGGCCAATCTCAATAGATAAATCCGTTCCTGTGGTTCAGTGGAATACATCACCGTCACGCAACACGTCCTTATTCGATCACAGGCAAGAGGTATACTGGTCTTCCTCCGAGCCGGTGACTTACGAATTAACATTGAACGGAGGCCGAATAACACAGGGCGAGGGAGAATCTGGGTCCTGGCCCTTTGAGCTCTCAAAAACTGGTATTCACGAACTATGCTTCTACGCAGTCGACGAGACTCAAAACCGAACTAATAGGAACTTTTTCTATGAATGCAGGACAATGGAGCTGAGCTCGAGAATCTACGATACACTGATCCTGGCAAACTGGAATGGCGGAATAGTGTCCTCCCAGGAAGTCACTGCGAAGATCCAGCTCGGCCCCGACCAGCTCATAAGATGGACAGAAGGCAACACATCCGAATTCAACATAGTAATCCCATCATCCGTTATCGAGGAAGTCACATTCGACTTGAAGGAAGGGGAGAACAAATTCGCGGTCGAGGTAGACTCCCTGAACGAGACAGATACGTACTACCTAACAGTCGTCCGGGATACTATCCCGCCGGTTGTGAGCATTGAAGAGAGAGTTAACCGAACAACCACACTGGCTCAAAAAAGGGTGCTGGAAGGCGTTTGCGAGGGAGGAACCAGTTTACTGGTGTGGAGCGAAATTGACTCGGTCTCCCTTACATGCCCCTATTCTGGAACCTATTCTGTAGAAATAGAGATCTTGCAACCACCTGGGGAGTACGATATCCAGGTCATCTCCAATGACCACGCGAATAATGAAGCCAGAGCTTCAACAAAAGTCCTCATGCAAGACTGGCCTGACTGGGCAGTAGACGATGCTAAGAACATGGGTCCGATGCTGGGCTGGTTTTCTCTTGCAGGTTTACTAGTCACTGCAATCGTTCTCGTTACACTCAGAAGTATGTTCCCCAAAAAAGAACACCCTCAACATCCGGTAGGTGAACAAGTTACAGATTCCTATCTCGATAACATGCTGCGCAATCCATAGTCTCCCCGCACAGTCAATCTTCACCAGACAAGTATAATCGTAGAACCCTGCTCCTGGATTCATGGAGATAGGAAGAATAGCCGTTCTCGGAGCCGGTCAGATGGGTGCTGGAATAGCCCAAGTAGCCTCCTGCGCCGGTTTCCAGGTGGTGATGATCGATATCGAACAGGAATACATCGATAGGGGAATTAAAAACATCGAAAAATCCCTATTGAAACTAGTCTCCAAGCACAAGATGAGCCAAGAAGAGGCCAATATTGCAATGTCTCTGGTATCCACCTCAACATCAAGAGAGGCAGCCGCCGATGCCGATTTGGTGATAGAGGCGATTCCAGAAGTAATAGGCCTGAAGACCTCCGCATTCAAGGACCTTGATGAAATCTGCAAGGAAACCGCTATACTCGCCACTAACACCTCCAGCATCTCCATAAATGAGCTGGCGGCAAGTACCAGACGCCCAGACAGAGTCATAGGAATGCACTTCATGAATCCAGTGCCAATCATGAAGCTAATAGAAGTCATCAATGGGAGTGACACCCTGCCCGAAGTCACAGACGCTGTATTGCAACTATCCGAGAAATTAGGAAAGATACCCCTTCAGTGCAATGACTCACCAGGATTCATCAGCAACCGCATTCTATGCCCCATGCTCAATGAGGCCATACTTGCTCTCCAAGAAGGCGTTGCTACACCGGAAGCCATTGATGGAATTATGAAACTCGGAATGAATCACCCGATAGGCCCATTGGCTCTGGCTGATCTGATAGGTCTTGACACGGTACTACACATAATGAACGTGCTCAGAGAGGGCCTCGAGGACGAGAAATATGCTCCAGCAGAACTTCTAGTCTCGATGGTATCAGAGGGCAGACTCGGAAGAAAAACCGGAGAGGGGTTTTACAGCTACTGATCGTAGCTTCTCTCTCACCCACGATTTAAGTCAACCAACCCTCACGCGGGGGCATGCACGACCCTAGACCAAAACCCGGAGCTTCTCAAAGAAGGTTGTCGCCCGCAATAATTTGCTCCATATTGATCATATCCATAGTTTCCATTCCAGTGCTGGCCAATGATGCGGGATCAGGGACCGATGCAGGCAATAGCCCCTCAACTGCAGCATACCTCCCGGCAACCAACTCGACATACTTCGGAAACCTAACACAAGGATCCGATACAGATGACTACTTTGCGATCAACGTCACCTACGGAACAGGACTAGCGGCAACCATGAGCGTGCCATCGAATTCAGACTTCGATTTGTTACTACTCGACTCATCCACGAGCCAGATTGACTCCAGCCTAAATAGCACTGGACAATCCGAGCACGTTTCATCGAACGGGACGAATGTAGGTGGAACAACGGTCTACATCTGGATCGATCAATATATCGGGTCAGGACAATACACACTTCAAATCGACATTTTCCAAGTAGCTTTCGGATCCACGGGAAATGACGCTGGAAGCGGACAAGATGCCGGGGGCTCAGCTCCAGCTGCCATACCTGTTAATGTAACCAATAATTCCAATTTCCAAGGGAACCTTTCATCCCCCAACGATGATGACTGGTATTCAATGGATATTCCAAATGCCACTGGGTTATACATCGAGATGACTCATCAAACAGGGGTAGACTTTGACATGTGGCTATACGACTCCGCTGGTAACCAGATAGACATCGCATACACCACGAGCAACCCCGAGACCGTTCAAAGCAATGGAACTGATGTAGGAAACTCAACAGTTTATCTAGAGATAAAGGACCACACTTATGGCCCCGCACCCGGCTCATACAACGTCAGCATCACCCTCTTCTCTACGATCGGCAATCCTGCTTACAGCCAGAATGACGGTGGTTCCGGAGGCGATGCAGGGGATGATGTGGGCAATTGCACCACCCTCCTAATTCCACAGACAAGTAATAGCTCAAACTCCTTCTCAGGATGGATTGGACCCGACGATGATTACGATTTCTACAATTTCACAGTCCCGAATGAACATGGGACCTATGTGAACCTCTCCACTTATGGGGGAATGGTATCACAAATGGTGCTCTATTCGCAATCCAGTCTTACAATAATTCAGCCTGGAGGAGCATCTTCGAACGGGAATGGGAATGAATACGTCACTTCCAATGGAACAAATGTCAGTGGTCAAAACTTAGGACTGAGGATATCCCCAGGTACTGAATCGGGCTTTTACAATTTCACAGTAGTGATATTCCCCCTGGACTACGATGGCGATGGTTGGTATGACGAAATTGAAACCCAGTGCGGGACTGACCCCCAAGACTACAATTCCACACCCGCTGATTTTGACTCGGATGGAATATGTGACGTGATGGATGAGGATGATGACAATGACGGAACGCCCGACAACGACGATGATTTCCCAAAAGACCCCAGTGAGACTACAGACACCGATAATGACGGGGTGGGGAACAACCTTGATGACGATGATGATGGGGATGGGTGGAATGACACACGAGAACTAGATTGCAATTCCGACCCACTATCATCCATCAGTGTACCATTGGACACTGATGATGACTCCGTATGCGACGAGATCGATGATGACGATGACGGGGACGGCTACCTTGACTCTGATGATGATTTCCCAACTGATGAAAATGAGTGGCTAGACACTGATAATGACGGAACAGGGGACAATCAGGACCTAAACGATGATGGGGACGGCTTCTCCGATTCAGACGAGCTTCAGTGTGGCTCCAACCCACTCTCCTATGCATCAGTCCCTGTTGACACTGATTCAGACGGCGTATGCGATATTATGGACTCTGATGATGATGGAGACGGATATTTGGATTCAGACGATGACTTTCCCACAAACCCAACCGAATGGGTCGATACAGATTCCGACGGTATTGGCGATAACTCCGACTTTGATGATGACAATGACGGTGTTTTGGACGAATTCGATGCTTTCGATACAGATCCAAGTGAACAATATGACTACGACAGGGATGGGCTTGGAGACAACTATGACACTGATGACGATAATGACGGCTGGTCCGACTCTGATGAAGTAACATGTCTGTCAGAACCTCAGAATCCCGCAGTAGTCCCAGATGACTTCGACTCTGACTATACCTGTGACGTCATGGATTCAGATGATGATGGAGATGGGTATGATGATGACGAAGACTCCTTCCAGTTCGATGCCACCGAATGGGAGGATACTGACTCTGATGGTGTCGGAAATAACCAGGACGGTGATGACGACGGGGACGGCTGGTCCGATCTAATTGAGCCGAACTGTGGGGCTGACCCCCTTAACTCGACTTCATTCCCAGTTGACACGGACAATGATGGCACCTGCGACTTCTTGGATCCGGATGATGACAATGATACTGTAATCGACGTAGATGACGATCTTCCCAAAGATCCAGATGAAACCAAAGACACCGACGGTGATGGAATAGGAAATAACGCAGATGTGGATGACGACGCTGATGGTTGGCCAGACTCCTCAGAGTTGCTTTGTGATACTTCCCCCCTCTCAGCTCAGTCGATACCAGATGATACCGACATGGACGGGAATTGTGACTTACTCGACAAAGATGACGACAACGACGGGGTTCTTGATAGCGAGGACGATTTTCCCAAAGATGCCGACGAGTGGGAGGACCTCAACAATGACGGTATGGGTGACAACGAGCACCCTCTCTCCTTGGTAGAAAATATGAAGCTGAGTCCTGGGATATCAGCTCTGGTTGTTCTCACAATACTGGCACTGTTAGGGGCTTTAATATACTCGACAGCACTTTCTCGCGGGGGCACATCACCAATCTCCGATTTCTTTTCAAAAAAGAAGGATTCAACAGAGGACTCAGAATATTACAATAATCAGACAGAGAACTCCCCCCCTCCCGTACCACCTGGCTTGGAGGACGAGTCAGAAAATGACCAAAACTATGCAAAGTCATGGGAAGACCTTCCCCCCGGTGGCCAGTATACCGAGACCCTCCCAATGAGATACGAAGGGGATGACTGTGGAATTTGGGTCCAAGGGGATGACGATAGTTGGGTGAAAAGGTGAGTTATTTTTTGTCACATTTGACTGTCATATCCCGTGTGTAATGCAATTTCATCGACTCAGGCCTCAAACACACCATTATACGGCGATAATTCGTTACGTCGTCATAGAGGAGCATCTAACGGTATTGTTATATCATTCACATCTTCTCCTAAGCGCCAGTGACGCCCATGCGAAGCGATATAGCCCGTTCGATTGCCCTAGTAATGCTAATGATTGTCTCGGTACAAATGCCGATGTTTGATAACGCGGAAGAACCCGTGGAATTGAAGGAGGAGCCCCTCATTGAAATGGTGGCTCAGAACCCCTGTCAGGGCTATGATGCATGTCTGGGTTATGACGCTGGGGGCTATAACTCCAGGAACGAGGTCTGCCCAGGGGGTACAGGCACTTGCTCGGTTGCAAACCTCACCTCATACGTGGATTACGGCTCCGGGTCGACTACCACCACTTTCTACGGCTACATGGACGGGTACGGATCGGCAACAAGCGGGCTTGACGACGATGACGTATACACTATGTGGGTACCGTGGGGCTACGGGGTCAACGTCACAGTATCATGGAACCACACCTTCACAATGATGTACGGAGCAATAGGTGCAAGCGGGCTATCAGGCACCTACGGCGGCTACGACTCCTCTGGATACGGATCCAGCGGGTCATTCACACTTTCAACATTAGGGAACGCGGTCAGCGGTTCAGCGCTGGACATATACCTAGACTGCTACAGTAACTACTGCAAGACATCATCAGGATATGTCAGCGACTACAGGATGGACATAGAGACATGGCCCTCAGACGGAGGAAACTATGGAGATGGCACATCACAATTCGGTACTGGCGCCTCCACATGGGACGACGGACGTACCTACGTGGGAATGTGCGGTCAGTACGGAGGATCCTTTTGCGAAGTCCAGCGAGGCTCTGGTGGAAATGGTAACGATCAAGGTACCAAGACTATCGCATCCGGAGAGTCGTTTGGCCTATTCTTCAATCACGATAACTATGCTAACGGGGAGTCATCGATTACAGTGTCCTGTACTTCTGGCGCTTCGTACTCAAACGCTAGATACAGCGGTACCGTATCATCCATCGACGCCTCTGGCGTTTATGCAACCAGCTTCAGCGGGCCTGATGTCTGCACAGCCACAACTACTGATTCACTTTCTGACGGTGGTTATGAGGTCTATTGGGCAGGATTAACCCCGGCTGTTAGCGGACTGTTATCCACCACACTTGCCAATCCATCAGTCTCTACGTATGGTGCAGTAGGTGTAGCTGACTCATACGACGTGTATGCCGCAGTCATCCCTGATGGCTCCTATGCCAATATTTCACTAACCTGGCTGAACATCCTCGGCAATAATGATTTGGACTTGAGAGTTTACTCAGATAGCGCCCTCGTCTCGCTCATAGGCTCATCAGCAGGGTCTAGCAACCCCGAGATAGTTGATTTAGGAACCACTACGGATACCACAGTTTACGTCAAAGTCAGCTATTACAGTTGGGGAAGCACAGACCCGGGTGTTGGCTACCAAGTTACTTTGAACCTAAATCCAGCAGTATTCCCTCCATGCTGGTTCCAAGATGACGGAGCATCCGTAGGGGCCGGAGTCTACGATGGCTCAGGAAGTGGCGATTCAGCAGATGTATGGAACGCTAACCCCCCCGACATGTCTGGAACATCAACATTCACTGGCATGCTATGCGACGACTATGACGAGGAGGACTGGTACAGCATCACCATACCAGCCTACCACGGAGCCTACGTAAAGCTAACATGGGACCAAACGGTATTCACAGACGACTTGAGGCTGTACCTCTATGCCGACCGTGGATTTTCCACACCCTCAACAATAGCATCGGCATCATCATCCGCATTGGATGGAGCAGGAGTCGCCACAACCAACGAGTCGTACCTATGGACCGGATCTTCCTACGGCCTCTGGGGAACACCCACAGAGCTGCTGATAAACGTCGACGTCGGGTTTTACAGCCTGACGGCCGACCTTGAGTTCAACTACACCGTTGAATACTCAATCTACAACCAGTCAGGAGACTACTGGGGAGGCCCATGGAACGACGCAGGTTCAGGCACCGACGCAGGAAACAGCTCGAGCTACATTACCAACCCAACACAGCTGGTATCAATGAACAACTCATACACCGGCTACGGCCATGATGACCTCGACATGTACGACCAGTACCAGATCTTCGTACCACCCAGCTACTCAATGAGAGTACAGCTAGATGCTCCTGACGGCAACGACGTAGACCTGTATGTCAAAACCGGCTCAGGGACCTCTTACATGTCCACACTTGAATCATCCACAGGATACGGAGACAAGGACATATGGATCATGCCTGGGAATGGAGATCAGAACATGTTCATTATCGTAATGACTCAAGTTGGAGGAGGCTCGTACGACCTGATAATTACCATGGTTACCGATGACAACGATCCAGACCCAGCCAACGACTGTGGCATCGGGATGGATGCGAGTGACGTAATGTTCCCTAGCTTTTGGAGCGAAATGACATGGCTCAACGGATCCACCCAGATAGATGCTAACGGAGATGCTGACGACGTCGGCGGAACGTGCACTGCATGGCTCGACAGAGATTGGGACCTGCAGGACCACTATGCTGTACTAGTTCCCGCTGGTAAGTACATGGTGTTCAACGTTACATGGACTCCTCAGACAACCAGCGCAACGTCCACCGTTCTCAGGAACCTTGATGTTACTATCTTCACATTTGCTGGGCCTCCCGCACAATCTCTCACATATGTGTCCCAACAAGACTCTTCTACAGGTTACTCAAACGGTACATCCGGACTTTGGGTGACTCAGGGTGGATGGCTTTACATCCAGATCGGTGGCGGTAGTACGTACAGTGGAATGGAGATGCTTGATTACACCATGACTTTCGATTACAGGCCTCTTAGCGAGCTTAGGGGCGGTGTACAGAATGATGCTAACTCAAGCCTAGATGCAGGTGCACAGTCTTCAGAGGCGATACACGTTAATGACTACATCAACATGACCCACAATGCTACCAGCGGGAACTACGAGCTCATGTGGAGCGGATGGAACGATCCACACGCTGACACAACAGACAGGTACACCTTCGACGCACCAGCGAACCATGGTTACTCTGTTTGCGTGGAGCATAACGACAGGCAATACCCACAAGGCTTCCAATCCATTGGAGGCGCGGCGGTTATCCTTGACTTGTACGGGTCCACTTCCACGCCCACAGCCGCCAATACCCTGGTTTACTACAACATGAACCCAATGTGCTGGTCAACAAACACCACAGGTGACTACTACGGAGACGAGGTCAACGAGATAGGTGTCAGAAACTGGTTTGCCGCATACTATGATGTAGATGATGGAACCGATTACAACGTCTCCGTCATCTTCTTCACTCTGGACGCAGATGGCGATGGATGGTACGACTCAATGGAGACCGCTTGTGGCACCGACCCACAGAACGCAACCAGTGTGCCTGGTGACGTTGACGGGGATGGAATATGCGACGCACTGGATAGCGATACAGATGGCGATGGAGTCATCGACTCGCAGGACGCATTCCCAGAAGACGCAAGCGAGTCCACCGATCTGGACGGCGATGGAACGGGCGACAATACCGACATGGACAGGGACGGCGACACGTGGAACAACACAGACGAGACCGCCTGCATGACAGATCCCGACGACGACACCTCAACACCCACCGACAACGACAACGACACAATCTGCGACTACCTAGATGTCGATGACGACAATGACGGATACGACGATCTAAGCGACGAATTCCCACTCGACTCGGCAGAGTGGGCCGACAACGACAACGACAAGATTGGTGACAACGCCGACACCGACGATGACAATGACGGATACGACGACGAGACTGAGAATCTGTGCTCCTCCGATCCAATGGACCTGTCTTCAATCCCGACCGACCAGGACCTAGATGGCACCTGTGACGCTCAGGACACCGACATGGACGGCGATGGATACGACAACGATGTGGATGTCTTCCCACACGACCCCTCAGAGTGGATAGACACTGATGGGGACGGCTTCGGAGATAACATCGACACTGACGACGACAACGACATCGTGCTTGACGCCGATGACGCCTTCCCACTGGACTCGACAGAGTGGGTCGACACCGATGCAGATGGCGTTGGAGACAACGCAGACCTCAACGACGATGGCGACGCATGGACAGATGCCGAGGAGACCTCGTGCGGTTCCGACCCAATGGACTCATCGTCAGTACCCGACGACTATGACGGAGACGGAATCTGCGACAAGGTAGACACCGATGACGATGGCGACGGTACCCCGGACATATCCGACGCATTCCCGTATGACGCAATGGAGTTCGCTGACTTCGACAGCGACGGAACAGGAGACTTCTCCGACACCGACGACGACAACGACGGGTGGATGGACATAGAGGAGCCAAACTGTGGCACCGACCCAATGGACGCACTCTCCGTCCCTGCCGACAACGACAGGGACCGCCAGTGCGACATTGTCGACCAGGATGATGACAACGACGGTGTCTTAGACCTAGACGACGTGTTCCCAATGAACCCGGACGAGACCAACGATCTAGATGGCGACGGAGTGGGCGACAACTCGGATACCGACGACGATGGAGACGGCTGGCTAGATATCACCGAGGACCTGTGCCTAAGGGGCGTTGACGGAATAATCGGCACCGCTGATGACGGATTCGGAAACCCGTCCAATGCCAACGAGATGCCAATCGACAACGAGACCATCGGACCAGGGGCGGATGAGGAGTACGGAACAGCCGACGACGTAATCCAGGGAGACGGAATATGCAACTCCCTTGATCCCGACGACGATAACGACGGTGTGCCTGACGCGGCTGTCTACACGCTGGATGCCAATGGCGTCTGCACGACATGCGAGGACTGGGAGGACCACTTCCAGTGGGATCCGTCCGAGCAGTTCGACGCTAACGGAGACGGCGTGGGGGATAACCAAGCCGTGCCTTCGTTCCTAGACAACGTCCAAGCAGACACTCTGCCGTTCGCAGGGGCTGGCATAGGAATCGTCGCAATGCTCTACCTCGTGTCCAGGCAACTGGGCGGGAAGGAAGAGGGCGGCGAGTTCGAAGAGTACGACGAGACCGAGCAGTTCGAAGACGATGAGGACATCGAAGAGATCGCAGACAGCCTCGACGAAGACGAGGCCTGAT
>MDTB01085557.1_pt1 | contig 15547 bp, 15 predicted proteins | sample 811161 | NCBI WGS metagenome assembly MDTB01 (sample SAMN05326650, study PRJNA326480) | marine metagenome | isolation source: seawater | place: Mediterranean Sea | collected 2009 | reverse complement strand
TCTCCTGCCGAAAGCAATACTTTTAACAGATTGTACCCAAAACGATTATTTTCAAGATTTTTTAGAGCGGTGTCTCTGTCTAATTTTGAATCTGTGGCATAAGCAAAATGTGAAATAAGCTTTGGAGGTAACCCTAATTCCACTTCCAAGGCATGAAGGGTACAACCCGCTTCCGAGAGAAAAGGCAAGGCGGCATTAAACTCTTCCATAAGCGACAGAATTTTATCAGATGCAACCTCTTGTCCCAGATTAAACGTTTTAGTCAACCCGTCAGTTATCTCTTTCGAAATATTATTTTCACCGATATTACTGTCAAGAATTTTATTTTTCGCATCATCCAAAAAGTTTTTTAACATAGCCTTATACCTCAGTCCGTCATGCCCGTTGATAATCGCTATCCGCAGGCTAAATCACTTAATTCAACGTCAGGAACAACGTTGATCTAATGCCATTTCCGCTGAAACACTTTAAAATGGAGTACGGCAAATATAGACCAATTAAACGCATATGTGACTAAATCAACAGCGGCTCTTACTGTTTTGACTCAATCATATCCTGGAAAGGCGTCCTTCTGCAGTAAGGCAGTAGCTGTCTGAAACAGAACGCGCTGTATCTTTGGCTAAATTTTCACAAATATATCAGAATATTTGGAGTAATATCATGTCGCTAATAACTTGCCCGGGCTGTTCAGCTCAAGTTTGGGATAACGCAATTACCTGTCCTCAGTGTTCTTTCCAATTTCGTGCAGTCTCAAGATCGTTTTACGGCAACATAATCAGAGTGTTCTTCTATTCATTCAACATTTTTATGGTAAGCGCTTTAGTGATTGGTCTTTTGGAACCCGACATTCGAGGAAAAAGTCTCCTCTATCCCCTAACCACTTGGATCGGCGGCGGAACCATTCTTGGCTTGTTATATTTCATGAACCCCGCGGTCAATTATTCAAATCCCAGTCAACAACGGATCTACATGATTAAGCAACGTAAAATCGTGGCGGGTTTTGTTGGTATATTGATCATAATTATTTACTTCGGATTTTTAATAGGAAATGTGTAACTTCACGTGTGAGTCCATTTAGCTCATTTTTTATTTAAACTGGAGGTTTTTGCTTCTAAAGAACGGACGTTTCACTTTATACCAATGCCGTCAGGTTAACTCGTTTAAAATAAAATCAATGTTGGCGTCGGAAGACGATAATAGCCTTGTTCATTTTCGAATTTATTAAATCGCTTGAGCAAAAATGCCAAAACTAGATCATGAACCGTTATGTCTTATTACGAGCGGCTGCTTGCAAAAGCAACTATCTGCTGGTTTTCTCAAAAATCTGGGCGCTTGGAGTTATTTGGTAGATCACGTACAAGAGCAAAAACATTCATCTGGAACGTCTTTCAATACGTCGAGTGATGAGATGGCCCTGACGGCAGTCGTCAGAGGCCTTGAAGAAGTTGAAATCCCATCGAATATTGAGGTCACGGTCACTAATGAATTTTTGATGAATGGTGCGACCCTTTGGCTATATGCCTGGAAGAAAAACAATTGGAAGACATTTACAGGGCAAGAAATTGAGAATAAGAAACTGTGGCAAGAACTTGAGAGGCGGATAGATTTTCATACGAAAGTGACTTGGAAACTTGCGAGCACGACAAAACTGAGACCTGAAATTAACTTCGTAGATAAATTGTGTCAGTTAGAGATTGCCGCAGTGATTTCTGGTTTGTAGCACGCTCTTAGTTATTGTCAATGCAAGCCTTCTCACTAGATATTATTACGAGTATGTAATCCAAGTTTTAAGGAATATCACGTGTCCAAATGGTATTGTTTTGAAAAACTTACTGCCGTTTCTATTTATGATGAAATTTCGTGTCGTGCATTTTCAAGTAAGGATAAAACATCTATGCCACCCAGATGCAGTGGGTCTTTACGATCAGTATTTGTAGATACAACAGGAATTGTGCTGTCACTCTTCTCACAGGCAATATCTGTTTTAGTGTGTCTGTTATTACCGCTTTGTTCCGATGTTATAGCGGGCACTCCTCAGTGTGCAGACGCTTCAACCAAGATATCTCGAGCGATCGCAGTAAACGCGAGTTATAATTAGGGGGGCTGAGACAAGCTGAAAAACTGCCTGTTTGGGCAAACAATCGCGACTCACACGACACTTAAACATTGAAACAGTATTAGGCATTGGCCTAGGAACTCAAAGCATCCGGTCGGTTTTCTATGACCATAGAACCAAGCAAATCGTTTCGCAATCGTCCGTCCTTCTGGCGGCGCGCAGAAAGGACGATGGAACGGTTTAACAAAGAGTCGAGGATTGGCTCGCAGGGTTGAAGGTTTGCTTTCAGCAAATTCCCAGAGAAGCACGAGAAACGGTAACTGCGATAGGGGTATCGGGACAGTAGCATGGTTTGGTAGCTCCAAACGAACTAAATGCTCCGATCCATCCCGTAAAGTTATGGTGCGACACGTCCACTCAATATGAGGTAGATGAACTTCATCGAGCGTGTGGTGGGGTTCAAAAAATCTAGCGTTAACAGGAAATCCTATTCTCGTGGGATGTACTGAGTCAAAGATTCGTTGGTTAAAGAATAATTTGCCGCAGCTTTACGACGCTCTGAGATCTATTCTTCTACCTCATGACTGCATAAACTGCGTCTTAACAAGTCAAAAAGTTATGGAATTTGACGATGCTTCCGGCACCGACATGCTCGACATCCGTAGCCGAGGATGGTCGACTGAGCCCTTGAGTGCAATCGATGCTGACACTAAAATGCAGAAATATCTTCCGCCTTTTGTAAAATCCAGCGAGTTCATTGGCGGGACCAATCACCAATTTTCAATCAAATATGGCATGCCGGAAGGTATCCCTGTCACCGCTGGTGGGGATGACAACATGATGGCCGCTATCGGCACTGGGAACGTTATACTAAGGCGTCTTACTATAAGGTTAGGTAGTTCGGGCACGGTCTTTGTATTTTCCGAAAAACCCATTATAGATCCTGAGGGGAATATCGCCGCCTTTTGCAGCTCCACAGATGGTTGGTTACCATTATTGTGCCCAATGAACTGCACTTTAGGTACCGAATTGCTTCATGCTCCCCTCGGTGTGGAGCTGGATGATTTCGACAAGGTGATAGCAAAGTCGGAGGTCTAGTCTGGAGGGATCACTGCACTTCCTTTCTTCAATGGGGAGCGAACTCCAAACCCACCCGACGCAAAGGTTTGTTTATTTGGGCTAATATCGCAAAACATAAATGCTGGCAATCTGCTTCGATCACAAATTGAAGCAGTAACTTGCGAGTCGAAGATCGGACTCAATGAACTCACTAACCTAGAAGTTAAAGTTGAGGAATTGGTTATAACTGGTGGAGGCGCTAAAAGTCCCCTATTGCGCCAAATCGTATCAGATGTGTGTGAGCTAGAGCTGACCGTCCTGCGCCAGTCGGAAGGAGCCGCATTTGGGGCCGCACTTCAGGCTCTTTGGATATTGCTCAAGGAAAGCAATCCGGAACTTAGGTTGGCGTTGATCACATCGGAGCATTTCACAAAGGATCTTTCAGCGTCAACAGCACCGAATTATAAGAACTGTTCTGCCTACCGGGACGGTTATCAAAGATATCTTGAAGCTGTTGAACTCGTCACAGATTTGTAAATAAGAAATGTACAGAATTAACAATTTTTGGGCAGAAGTGTTGCTCACCGTACGTTGATATTTTCTGTAACAAGTGCATATTTAACCCCTTCATCCCTTGAATCACTGTCTTATCGAGAAATTGAAAACCTTGTCCTGCTAGGGCGAATAGATCCAGTATTGTTGGGAGCAGCGATGATATAAACGATGATCGGAGTTAACCTCATGATTCAGAGTTCTAAGACTATTTTGGAGCCTCTAATCCGATTCATTTTAATTAGAGTCCGGGAAATATAGCGATAAAAATAATCAATGTCATACGCCTCTTCAATAAAACCACACATACTAATAAGTTGGCAATTTCATTTATATCGCACTGCATATCTACAACATCTCTTTTTGTTAGATTGATCGATCTTTGTTGGTCTCGTATAAGCTGCCACCTTCTCACAAAAAAGTAGTATTCCAGCTATGGAGCGGCTCACGGAAGGATCTTTCTAGATCTCTGACAACGTGTCTATGTCGCTAACAGGAAAGTGCTGCATGCTTAGCCTGTCCTTTTCTTATAAATTAAGGGGTAGTCGAATGAAAGGACGATTTATTTATAATATTAGACTAAATCTAACGTGGCAGAGGGATAGCCCATAAATAACAAACAAGAAGCCAAACCGCACGAACCATTACGCTTAACGCTTTGTGACCCCTTCTCAAGGCTTAGCTTAAGCGTCAGGTTAGGAACCGGATGACGGAGGACCATTCCTTGGCTTAAGTACACGCAAGACATAGACGGCTGCGCCTACGGCTATCGACACAACTATATATCTGGCGGGACTCATAGCTTCACCAACTAATGGATATCCCCCTACAACCCAAAAGACCAAGAAGAAAAGTAAATATTTCTGTGCCGAATTAAGGTTCTTTGCCGCTGAGATCAGGACCTTTAGCATAAAAGTACTAGTGCTCGCTCATAAAGCATAGTCATGACGGTCAGGACGGCTCTAGTGCCCAGACAGCATCCCTTGCCTGTGTTAACCTTGGTTTACGAAAAAGAGGCTCCTCACCAGCTCTATGTAGCTTCCTTCACTCGACATAAGGGCTATAAATACTAGTAGGATCAAGGGCGGACCTAAAATGGCAAGTGCAAACGCCATCCTCTCCCAAGCCATGTGCATAAAGATTGCAACAATGAAGCCGGCTTTGAGGAACATAAAGGTTAGAATGAGTGTCCAACGCCAAAAGCCCTGAAGCTGAACATAATCCACCCAATAGGAGAGACCACTTAAAACAAAAAGCAATCCCCACACCTTAAAGTAGGTACTTATCGGATGCTGTTGATGGCCGTCTTGTTCGGAATTATCCATGAAATCAGTACCCTGTTACCATAAATAAAAGAAAGCAAATATAAATACCCAGACAAGATCAACGAAATGCCAATACAACCCCGTAATCTCAACAATCTCGTATCCTCTTTCCTCATAGTCACCCCTTAGTATCTTCAATGCAACTATTAGCAAATATATTACCCCAATAGATACATGGAACCCGTGAAACCCTGTGACCATAAAAAATATCGAACCAAATTGTGGCGCTCCAAACGGATTACCCCACGGACGCACTCCTTCCTCAATTAGCTTGCTCCACTCAAAAACCTGCATTCCTACGAATGTTACCCCAAAGAATGCAGTGACGATCATTAGACTAGCTGCAGCTTTCGGTTTCCGGGCATACCCGCAGTTCACGGCCATTGCCATGGTGCCACTACTAGTAATTAGGACAAATGTCATAATTGCTATTAAGAGAAGCGGAACATGCTCGCCTGCGATTGTAAGGGCGAAGACCTCGCTAGCGTTTGGCCAAGGGACGACGGTTGTAGTTCGCACCGCGAGATAACCGATCAAGAAGCAGCTGAATATGAACGTGTCGCTGAGGAGGAATATCCACATCATGGACTTGCCCCAGGAAACACCAGTAAAAGCCTCTTTATCGGCCGACCAATCTTCTACGAACCCTTCCAAGCCGTCCGTGCTCGTCCCAGAAACTTCACTCATATAGATAACCCACAAAACTCTGCAATCGCTGCATAAGTGCTCGGCGAGCTTGACACTAAAGCAAAAACTATCAACCAAAGTGCCATCAGGAAGTGCCAATACATTGCGCAAAGGTCAGTGCTCAGTTTTGCCGTTGCTACGCTTTGTTCGTTACGTAATTGTCGAGCTACCATCAGGCGATAGTTGGCAAGCAATAGAGCGACCAGACCTCCGGCTAGGTGAAGAGCGTGCAGTCCCGTGAGGAGATAAAAGAAAGAGTTTGCCGGGTTACTCTGCACATAGAAACCGTTGGCCGATAGAAAACTCCAAAACATCATTTGACCCCCAAGGAAGACTAGGCTTGCAACTCCCGCTAACCAGAGAAACTCTTTGCTCAAGCCCAGCGAGGGCTTATCGAACCCGCGACGAGCCCCTTCCAATCCAAAACTTGCAACGACCAAGAAAATACTATTGATCCACAACTGATTACTGCTGGCTAGAGGCTGCCAGGGTTGTGCAAGCGCTTCCCAATCGGAAATCTGAGATCTCATAATGTACGAAACAAAGAACAAGAAAAACATCGAACTAATCGCCGCCATTAAAAAACGCAAACCGGTCTTGGCGCTGGCGTTACGGATGTCTAACTCGGTGTCGAAGCGATCAGATTGCATCGCATGTGGGTCCGTCAGCATGATTGTCTCCTCGGGTATATTAACTCTGGGTCAACGGCACACCATTAACCTCGTCAGTCTTCGAACCGACGGCGCCAGTCAAGGGAACCTCGTCGTGATCGCTCTCGTGCACCGGAACTTCTGAAGCAGGTGTGGTTTGCAAAGTATAATCCAGCTCAGCCTCAGGCACAGCAAAGTCATATGGCCAACGATGAACAACAGGCATGGAATCGCCCCAATTACCGTGTTTTGGAGGAGTGTCTGGCGTGCACCACTCCAGAGAACAAGCTTTCCATGGATTTGGGCCGGCCACCGGTCCCCTGTAGTAGCTGTAAACTAAATTGAAGACATACAATAGTTGGGTGACCCCTACGATCAACGCAATTACCGTAATGAATTCGTTCATAGCATATGCAGACTCGGGAATAAATTGATAGTTTTCAGAAAGATAATATCTTCGGGGCATCCCCTGCAGTCCTAGATAATGCATTGGGAAGTAAATCAAGTAAGTCCCTATGAAGGTGATCCAAAAATGAGTTTTCCCAATAGTGTCATTTAGCATTCTGCCGGTGATTTTTGGGTACCAATGATAGATAGCTGCAAAGACGACAAGGACCGGAGCGACACCCATTACCATGTGAAAGTGCGCAACAACAAAGTAAGTGTCTGACAATGGGATATCGATTACTACATTACCCAGAAACAGGCCCGTTAGTCCCCCAGCTACAAACGTCATTATAAATGCCAAGGCAAAAAGCATTGGCACTGTCAAGTGGATGTTTCCCTTCCACAACGTGAATAGCCAGTTATACACCTTCATCGCCGTTGGAACAGCAATTATGAGCGTAGTTACAGCAAAGAAAAATCCAAAATATGGGTTCATCCCCGCAACATACATATGATGTGCCCAAACAATGAAGCTCAAGGCTCCTATCACAACAATAGCCCAAACCATCATCTGGTAGCCAAAAACGGCTCTTCTGGCATGAACGCTGATGATGTCTGAAATTAATCCAAACGCGGGTAGCGCAACAATGTAAACCTCAGGGTGACCAAAAAACCAGAAAAGATGCTGAAACAGTATCGGACTGCCCCCGGTATGCTCGCCCTTCTCGCCAAACTGCATCATATCAGGCATAAAAAAGCTCGTCCCCAATATCTGATCGAACAACATCATTATGCCGCTCACGAATAATGCAGGAAATGCCAGCAGTGCCAAGATGGTTGCCACAAAAATACCCCACACCGCCAATGGCATACGCATCAGTGTCATACCATGCGTCCTGGCCTGAAGCACCGTTGTTACATAATTAAGTCCGCCCATCGTTGCCGCAATGATGAAGATTATTAGAGACACCAGCATCAAAATGATTCCCCACTCCACGCCAGGGGTGCCCTGAGAAATTGCCTGCGGAGGATACAGCGTCCATCCCGCTCCAGTTGGCCCTCCGGGCACAAAAAAGCTCGCAAGCAGGACGATTACAGAGAGAAAATAAAACCAAACACTCAGCATATTCACGAATGGGAATACCATGTCCCTTGCACCGAGCATAAGGGGTATCAAATAGTTCCCAAATCCTCCTAGAAAAAGAGCAGTCAACAGATACACCACCATGATCATTCCGTGCATAGTCATCGCTTGATAATACTCCGTCGAGTCCATATCCAGGACTCCTGGAAAACCAATTTGCATTCTCATCAGTGCGGAAAGAAACAAAGCTATTAGCCCGACACCGATGGCAATGAGAGAATATTGTATCGCTATTACCTTGTGATCTTGACTAAAAATATACTTCTCCCAAAACGCAGTGGGGTCATGCAAGTGCTCATGCTCGGCGTCGTGGACGTAGGCCATATTTAACTCCTTTCAATTATGCTAGTTTGCAATTTCATTGGATGACAGTGATACCATATAAGCTAATAATGCATCTAATTGCTCTTCACTGAAATCATAAGCCACCATGACAGGAGGATAGCCTTCTACCATCTTAGCGTTTGGCTCCACTATACTCTCGACTAGGTAGGCCTCATCAACCAGAACTTCACTGCCATCAGTCAATTTTTCGTATCTTCCATACATATCTTTCCAGCCGGGACCTAATGCGGGCGACCCATCAATGCTGTGGCAGGCCATGCAACCTCTGTTGAGCGCAAGCCGCTCGCCCTGCTCCACCAAGCCTTCGCCCTCCCCACCTGCCAGTACCTGGGCAAAGGTCTTCTGGGAAGCAAGCCAAACGCCATAATCCTGCTCTCCTTCCACCACCATTTGACCACGCATGTTATAGTGGCCCACCCCACAATACTCAGCGCACGCCAGATCAAAAGTGCCCTCGACGGTAGGCGTAAACCAAAAGTAGGTGATTTGACCAGGAATCAAGTCCATTTTACCTCTAAACTCCGGAACATAAAAATCATGCAATACATCTTTTGAACGGAGATTAACCTTTATCGGCTGATTCAGCAGAAGGTGCATTTGGTTTCCCATGACAATTATGTCGTCTTGCCCGTTTGGATCCTCAGGGTCTATCCCAAAATTGTTAATGTCGTCCATCAGGTTGATGCTGGTACGCCCGAACATCTGATCTTCTCCGGGTAGACGGAAGCTCCAAGTCCATTGCTCACCCAAAGCCTCAAATTCTACTGCCTCGTCAGGAACGTGTACGAAGTCGCTGTAAACGATTAGGCCTGGGGCCAAAAGCAGACAAATTCCGGCGGTGGTAATCCAAATCAGCCTACCTTCTAATTTCTTGTCTTCTCTTTGATATTCTGACTTTCGCCCAGGCTTCGCCTGATACTTAAAAACACAAAAAATCATAAATGCAACAATAGCGATAAAGAAAATTCCAGTGACAAGAAATGTAAACGATAATGTGTCGTCAATGGTTCCCCAGTTAGATCCTAGGGGGGAAATTTGCCACGGGCTCACAAAATGGAATACCACAGATGCAAACAGCAGCAAAGCAAAAATTATGGCAACGATCATAGCAATTTGACCCGTAGTAAGACGGCGCGAACTGTATCGAATTTTGCCTCAGTTGGCAAGCTGTCTCGACATGTTTGTGACCAAATCTTTATATGAAAATTCAAGGATGCACACCTCTCATGAAACGTATAACAGTGGCGCATACCGCTTTTGCGGTGAGCTGACAAATATCGGTATATACGAACAGACTTCCTAATCCGATTAATGGCATTAACAGCATATGACTTAGTAACAACCAAATGCCGTTTATTGCATCTTGCAGTCATTAAAATTGTGCATAACTCGTTTTGGCGCTAGTATCAATTTCTGGAAAACTAATCGAAAAAACATACAAGTAGACATGGAAAATGAGCCGACAAATCATATCACTCACCAGGCCTGCGCTTGCAGTTATTCTCATCACGCTGTTAGTTTCTTGCCGAGGTAACCACTCAATGACCAGCTTAAATGTCTTGCCCCAACCACCCGTTGCGAAAAAAGTGGCTCGTGAACTAACGAACCATGGTCACACACGCGTCGATAATTACTACTGGCTGAGAGATGACCGGCGCAAGGATCCCGATGTTCTCGAGTATTTAAATGCTGAAAATGAATACACAAAAAAAGTACTCGAACCCATCGAAAATCTGAGAAATGAAATCTATGGCGAAATAATCAGTCGAATTCAGAAGGATGACTCTGGCGTACCCGTAAAAGATAACGATTATTGGTATTCATACCGTTACTCTGGTGACAACGAGCACCCAATTTACTGGCGTACAAAGGATCCCTCCGACTCGGCTGAGCAGGTTTTGTTAAATGTGAATGAACTGGCTAAAGGCCATGAATACTTCCGCGTAGCCAACCTGGTCGTGAGTGATGACAACAAAATCTTAGCGTATGCATACGACAATGTGTCGAGGCGACAATACAAAATTGCTTTCAAAGATATCTCTTCAGGCCAAACTCTTGAAGATTCACTTATCAATGTGGATTCCGACATAATATGGGCAAGCGACAGCAAATCCATACTCTACATTGCAAAGCAACCTCAAACCTTATTGGGGTACCAGGTTTATCGGCATGTTCTCGGAGAAACACAGGCTGAGGATCAATTAATATATGAGGAAACAGATGAGAGTTTTTACACCGGCCTCGGCAGATCCAAAGACCGAAGCCTTATTTATGTCTACCATGACAGCACTACAACAAAAGGAGTATCAATCGCAGACGCTAATCAACCAAATGATTTATCACCTTTCCTCGCATTGGAGGAAGGCCATGAGTATTCCATCTCGAAGCTCGACGATTCAGTTTATATTTTAACTAATTGGGAAGCTGTCAACTTCCGCGTGATGAAAGCCGATTTAAATCGAGCTGCGAATAAAAACAATTGGATTGAAGTGGTACCTCACAGAGATGATACCCTTCTAGAAGCGATTGAATTATTTAATGGTCACCTCGCACTTCAAGAAAGACGCTTTGGTCAAAATTATGTATCCGTTCTTAATCTGACGTCAGGCAGGACCATCGAGCTTGAGTTTGATGAGTCGGTCTATGTGGTTGAATTCGAAAATAACATCGATTTCAGCGAGGACTATCTTCGCGTCTACTACAGTTCTCCGGTGACACCCGGATCTATTTATGACATTGATTTAAATACATCTGAAAAAGTGTTGCGAAAAAGAGACAAAGTGATCGGAGATTTTGACGCAGGAAACTATAAAACTGAGAGACTGTTTGTTCGATCTCGAGATGAAAAAGATATTCCAGTGACACTGATGTATCGAAAAGATTCTTTCAAAAAAAACAGTGAGAATCCAATGCATCAATATGGATACGGGGCATACGGTATTACCATCGATCCCTACTTCCGGTCTCATGCACTTTCGCTAGCTGACAGAGGGTTCGTATTAGCCACAGCTCATGTTCGAGGTAGCGAGATGCTTGGAAGAGATTGGTATTTCAATGGTCGGCAAGAACATAAGATAAACAGTTTTCATGATTTTATTGACGTAACAAAAGGGTTGACTGATAAGGGGTATGCAGACCCCAATAGAATCTTTGCCGCCGGCGGAAGCGCTGGTGGTCTGCTAATGGGCGCTGTGGCAAATATGGCGCCAGAGCTATATCTTGGCATTGCATCTCACGTACCGTTCGTTGATGTTGTAACTACAATGAACGATCCTAGTATCCCTTTAACCTCCAATGAGTACGACGAATGGGGCAACTCTGCTAATGAGGAGGACTACTACAATATGTTGGCTTACTCACCCTACGATCAAATACGAGAGGTCAGCTACCCCAACATACTGGTGACCACAGGCTTGCATGATTCTCAAGTTCAATACTTCGAACCCGCTAAATGGGTCGCAAAACTCAGAGCACTCAAAAAAGACAACAACATACTAGTCCTTGACACGGATATGACGGTTGGGCATGGCGGAAGTTCGGGACGCTTCAGACGTCATAAAACAAGAGCCCTAGAGTACGCTTTTTTCATTGACCTCGCTAAGTAACATGCCGCTAAATTGTTGCTTCGGCCGGGGTCTGAGACCCAATTAACTTTAGAAAACCCAGATTTCATAAAAGACTGATGTCGCTTAAAAGAGATGCTAAATAAATGAAAAAGGACGATTTTGATTGGCCCTCCTATGGAGAGAAAAACTGTAAAGAGGCAATTTGCCATCTCAGGGATGAGGAAGGTTGGAACATTTTTTACGAGCTTCTTGCCCCCGATTTAAAAGCAGAAGCAAAATTACTAGAACGTTTCAGACCTGTGAATCGATCAACATTCGAACTAGACACCTACTCCCTCGTAAGAGTGCTAGCTGATGAGATTCCGCCTTTAGATGTTGGGGGATGTTTATTGGTATTCAAAAGTTCGATTACAGAAAATTTCGCAATTGTTTATCGACCGAGAAGCGGCATCGCAACAGACAGCGTTTTAGACTTTCATCTTTTGTATCAGATGGCATTTTGGACAAGCTATGCTGACATCTTTCTGGAATATGACAAACTCTCATCTGAAAAATTCAACCACCTCGATTTAGAGTCTTTTAACCAAGAAGACGCTGACATCGTCTGGAATGAAATGAATAGCGGTTACCATAAAAGTTTTATCCTTCCCCAGGAGTTATCGTTTTTAGGCTGGTTAGATCAATTACGGAGCTTCGCTAATTCGGTGAATCGAAATGATTATGATTCCATGCCAATAGCTCCGCCCAAGAATAGCGATACATTCATTCTATTTGATCTGCCGCGTAAAAGCTGAGATGGATTCGTCCATTAAGCACTTCAATAAAAGCTTCGGCCCATGTGCGTTGTAAAATTCCGACCAATTTTCTAGCGCATGACGGTTGGTAACCCGTTATCTTTTGTAAGGTTTTTTGATCTTGACAGTTAGAGACCGGCCTGCAAGTGTGGTACTGACTGAGGAAGACTACTTTCTGGTCTTGCAACTTTAAGTCTTGAGCCCACAACCGCTAGTTTGACAATTAGTTCAGAGACTTTAACAGGGGGAGCTATTATAGAGTTTGGTATAATCATGGAATCCTCTCCCGGTTACACTGCCTCCCTCGCCGCAGAAATCGAAAATCTTGGCTTTGACATTTTGTTATGCCCTGACACTCAAAACCTAGCACCTGATCCTATCGGACAGCTGTCCCTTGCGAGCAAATCGACCTCCAAACTGCATCTTGGGACTGGAGTAACCAATCCGATCACCAGAGATGTTGCTGTCGTGGCTTGCTCAATGATGACCTTACATTTGGAATCTGGAGGGAGAGCTATATGCGGCGTTGGCCGAGGGGATTCTTCAGCAGCTCACATAGGTCTAAAAAATAGCTCAACACTCCAGCTTAGGCACTTTATCGAAGATTTTAAAAGATATGTGAGTGGAAGAGAGGTAATAAGAAATGGCAAGCAGTCACGATTTAGATGGTTGGAAGATAGAAAGACTTCGCAACTAAACATCGATGTGGCTTGCACGGGGCCAAAAACTATAAAAATGGCTTCAGAAGTCGCAGATAGGATCAGTTTTGCAGTAGGAAGCGCTCCTGAGCAACTTGAATGGGCTGTGAGCGTTGCCGAAAACCAGCTTAAAGAAATTGGGCGCCCCCAAGAAAGTATCCAAATCGGGGCGTACCTAAATATTGTGTGTGACCCTGTCGAGCAAAATGCAATTAATTTAGGTCGGATGATTGCTGGTATGGTGGCGCATTTCGCTGGAATGAAAGGTGCCCCTTTGAATCATTTGCCAAAAAACCTTAAAAGTATTGCGAAGAAACTGCGCGACGGTTACGACATGGCTAAACATTCGCAAGACACAGGCAATCACCCCCAATTGATCTCGGATGATTTTGTCGACTGGTTTTCCATTTGTGGTTCAGCTGAGAAATGCGCTTCTCGGTTGAGAAAGCTGACCGACCTTGGATTGGAGCACGTTTATCAACTCGGAGGCTCCCCCAATTGCTGAGCCTCATGGTGAAAGACAAGTCGCGTTGGTACAGCAAGCCTCACTTTTTGCAAACGAGGTTATTCCCCATTTTCGATAAACAATCATTACATCTTCGTGAGGAGCAATGGCCCCTGTGAGCAATCAAAGCAGCGCATGCTATCGTTGGTACGTGGTTGCAATTTTAACTCTCGCATATCTAGTTTCATTCTTAGACAGGCAGATTTTAGCTTTGATGGTGGGCCCAATTAAAGCTGATTTGCAATTGACTGATACCGAAATTAGCCTGCTAATGGGCGTTGCATTTAGCTTATTCTATGCGTTTATGGGAATCCCTCTCGGCAGGTTGGCAGACCGCACATGCCGCCGGAACATAATCATCATCGGAATTACATTTTGGAGCATTATGTCAGCAGCATCCGGGCTCGCTTTAAAGTTTAATCATTTATTGATGGCTAGAATTGGTGTTGGTGCAGGTGAGGCAAGCCTTACGCCGAGTGCCATATCAATGATCTCAGATTATTTCTCCCGGCATGAAAGGGGCCGAGCAATAGCATTTTATAACATGGGAGTGTCTCTCAGTACGGGCATAGCGATGGTTCTCGGGGGTGCCGTCATCAGCTTCGTGGTGAATAGTCCAATTGTCGACATTCCTTTTCTTGGGACGCTCAATAAGTGGCAGTATGTATTCTTCATTGTTTCGATACCTGGCCTCCTCCTAGCGCTTGTTGTCTTGCTCACAATATCATAACCCGTGCGAACCGAGACGCTAAAAACAGAAGAAACGAATCTTTCAATAGCTCTCGTGTCCCGCTACATGCGCGAGCAATTAAATATCTATCTGCCTGTCTATCTAGCTTTGTCGCTGTCAACCCTAGTCGGCTATGCCTACTTCTCTTGGGTGCCAACTTTGTTCGTAAGAATTTTTGGTTGGAGCATACCAGAGATAGGTTATGCTTTTGGCTTGATCGTTTTAATCGCTGCGCCATGTGGAGTCATCTTATGCGGCTGGCTTATTGACAAACTATACCGAGAGGGAATACTTGATGCTTCACTCAGGATTGCACTATCCGGCTCAGTATTAATGCTTCCGTCTTCGGTCGCACTGCCTTTGGCGCCAAATGCCGAGTGGGCTTTATTCTTCATCGCTCTGACTATGTTTGGAGGCGCCATGACTAGCGCCTCTGGTGTCGTAGCGATTGATACTGTAACACCAAACCAAATGCGAGGACAGGCAACTGCCGTCTATCTCTTTTGCATTCTTTTTTCGGGTTGAGCATCGGAGCCACCTCTATAGCTCTTATTACTGACTACATTTTTAACGATGAGAAAATGCTATCTTGGTCAATGAGTATAGTGTGTTTCGCTTATCTCTATGTTCAATCCTAATGTTTTTGGGCAGCATGCACCCATTTTCCAGAGCAGTCCGAAGCATTGAAGCAAACACATAGTGGTCAAAAATTCTCAACCAAATTTTAAACGCTGTAAAAAAAATGACAAAACGTCTGTTTCGATTGCGATGACGCACTCACGAGTTATAATACCGCCACGTTGTCGCTCAGTACTTGCCGGGAGTCAAATGTGCCGACATCAATATTGTTACCTTATTGAAGCACTGGCTTAATCAAGGATTCGGAAAAAAGCTCAGATAAAGTAATTTTTCAAATCTGATAACCGAAAATTTGATTTGCGACCAGTAAATCTTCGATTAGTGGTGGGCGTAGCTCAGTTGGTAGAGCCCCGGATTGTGATTCCGGTGGTCGCGGGTTCAATCCCCGTCGTCCACCCCACTTTAAAGGT
>MDTB01193997.1_pt1 | contig 15548 bp, 15 predicted proteins | sample 811161 | NCBI WGS metagenome assembly MDTB01 (sample SAMN05326650, study PRJNA326480) | marine metagenome | isolation source: seawater | place: Mediterranean Sea | collected 2009 | reverse complement strand
TTTAATTTTTTTTTACTTTTTATCCCAGAAATAAAACAAAAAGAGTTTGAAAGATTTTTATTTTTATTTTTAAAAGAAAAATAGTCTTGTTTATTAGTCATAATATCTTCCAATAAAAAGTTAGGTAGTTTAAAAAAATTAGTTTCAAATGAACTAAAATATACATTTGGATATTCAACAGAATTAGCCACTCTTTTAAGAAGTAAAAAATCAACATTAAGAATAAGATTATTTAACTTACAAAATTTTTCGATATTTTGAAGTATCAATTTTTCTCTTTCTTTTTGTTCCAGAATTACAAAATTTTCTTCAAGGTTTTTTTTGTATGTTTTAAAATCAAAACATTTAAATTTATTTACAGTAAAATGATAATTTCCATAAGTACATTGATTGGATGAAATTCCTGCAAAATTAAATTTGACGACTTTCATTTTAAATAAACACAATATATTTTTAATTGGTCTTATCCATTTATCGTTATTATCAGACCATCTCATTGACTTAATCCATTTAATTGATCTCAGTAATTCTGGAATTTTTTCTTCAAAAATCTTTGATAATTTCTTTTCTTCGGTTTTTTTATTTGCTGTGTAGTAAATTTTTCCTTTGATATTTTTTTTTTTTAATTCTCTTATATCGTTAATATTATTTGATTTCATAAAACCATTTATTGCACTTTGTTTTGCTTGAATTTGCGGACCTCTTATTTCAATAATCTTAGACCCAATATTTGTCGGCAAATCATTAACAATCAATATCACTCTTCGAGAGGTAGAAAAGGTTTGCATAGAAGAAAATGTTACTTTTAATTCTTGAAATAATTCATTGAATAATTCTTTAAATTGATCTTCGATTAAGGCTTGTGATGAAGATGGTATTTCTTCACCATAGATTTCCAATAAAAGCTCACTCATCTTTTTCTAAAATTAGTTTACAACAACTATGAACCAAAGATCTAATTCTGAGAATGTATGATTGTCTCTCGGAAACAGAAACCAAACCTCTTGAATCTAATAGATTAAAAGAATGACTTGCCTTTATACATTGTTCATAAGCTGGTATTGACAACCCTTTTTCAATTAAGTTTTTAGAACTTTCTTCAAAAAAACGAAATGATTCATACAAATATTCTTTAGATGCATATTCAAAGTTGAATAAAGACATCTGTTTCTCATTCTCTAAAAAAATATCTTTATATGTAATCCCACTGTTATCCATGACAATGTCATAGACGCTATCTAAACCTTGTACAAAAGTAGCAATTCTCTCCAATCCATAAGTGATTTCTAGACTAACAGGCTTGCAGTCGAATCCACCAATTTGCTGGAAATAAGTAAATTGACTTATCTCCATTCCATTACACTGAACTTCCCAACCTAGTCCAGTGGCTCCAAGTGTTGGACTTTCCCAATCATCTTCTATGAACTTGATGTCATTATAATTTTTATCTATATTTATAGCATCAAGACTATTCAAATATAACTCCTGCGAATTCATAGGACTTGGTTTAATCAAGACTTGAAGTTGATAGTAGTGTTGAAGTCTATTTGGGTTTTCCCCGTACCTTCCATCAGACGGCCTCCGACATGGCTGAATAAAAACTGCTTTCCATGGTTTTCTTCCAATTGCTTTTAATGCTGTTGCTGGATGAAAAGTTGCTGCTCCCATTTCCATATCATAAGACTGGATTTGGACGCATCCTTGTTTTGTCCAAAAAGAACTTAAATTATCAATAATTTTTTGAAAAGTAATCATTTATATAAAGTAGTTCAAAATAAATATTAATTTAAAATTCAACTTTAGAATACTATATACTTATATGTAGTTATCTAAATAAATATTTTCTAAAACTTGTAATGACAGTTATCAAACTAAATAATAAAAGTAATAAAAATCCTTTAGAGATTTTTAATAGATGGTTAGAACCTGAAATTCTAAAAATTAATAAATTGATTTCCGAAACCCTAACTGGCAGCGTTTCATTGGTTTCCGAGCTCTCCAATCACATTATAAACTCAGGTGGAAAGAGGATTCGGCCACTTTTAACAGTCGCTTGTTCTAAACTATGTAATTATACAGGAAGCAGGCATATTGAGTTAGCATCAGTAATAGAATTTATTCATACAGCGACTCTTCTTCACGATGATGTAGTCGATAATAGTAAAAAAAGAAGGGGTAAATCCTCTGCAAACTTTGTTTGGGATAACAAATCAAGTATTCTAGTAGGCGATTACCTTCTAAGTAAAGCTTTTAGAATGTTAATTAATGACGGATCTATCAAATGCTTAGATATAATTTCTAAAGCATCAGTAAAAATTTCTCATGGTGAGGTAAAACAATTAATTTCAATTAAAAATCTTCATACAAGCGAAACTGAGTATTTAGACATAATTAATCACAAAACAGCAGTTCTCTTCTCAGCTGCATGTCAAATTGGAGGAGAGGTAAGTGAAATAAATTTTGAAAAAAAAAAATGTCTAGCAGAGTTTGGAACTTTTTTAGGTATGGCATATCAAATTATTGATGATACTTTGGATTATTTTTCAGAATTCAGATTGTCAGGAAAAGATCCGGGAAACGATTTAAAAGAAGGGAAAATGTCTCTTCCTCTCATAATTTGCTTTAAAAGATGCAATAATAAAGAAAAACGAATCGTCGAATTCATTATTACTAAAGATATTATCAACAGAAAAGATTTTAATAGAATTGTTATGTTGATGAAAAAATATAACGTCAAAGATGATTGTATTAAGAAAGCAAAGCACTTTTCAACTATGGCAAAAGATAGCTTAGGTATATTCTCTGATTCTCTGGAGAAGAAAAAACTATTAAACCTTACGGATTTTTTAACACAAAGATCAAGTTAACTTTTGGAATAGAAATTGCAAAATCTTAACTATGAATAAGATCAATGCATTTTCATCAAAAAAATATTTTAAAGTAAAATTTTTAGAATTTATTTCAAAAAATCATTTATTTTTACTTATTATTTTCTCTTCGTTAATTATTTTTATTTAATTTTTTTTTTTTTTCATTAACTTATCAAATATGGATGAGATTAATAAACTTTCAAAAAGAGTAATGAGATATGCAAATCTTGGAACATCTGCAGGTAATATTGCTTTAAAATTTTTAAGTACGAAATTTCTAAATAAAGATCATGAAATCAATGCTCACGAATTGAAAAATATTCTAGGAGGACTAAAAGGACCAATAATGAAAATCGCCCAGCTTTTATCGACAGTTCCTGATCTACTTCCACAAGAATACGTTAAAGAACTTACAGAATTACAATCTAATGCGCCTCCCATGGGATGGAATTTTGTCAAAAGAAGGATGAGAAATGAATTAGGATATGATTGGCAAAATCATTTTGATAGTTTTGAAAAAGAACCGTTTGCTGCAGCTTCTCTTGGGCAGGTGCATAAAGCAAAATATAATAAAGATAATATAGTTTGCAAACTACAGTACCCTGATATGAGCTCAATTGTTGAAGCAGATATTAACCAGCTAAAGATCATTTTTTCAATTTATAAAAGGATAGACAGTAGTATTGATACAACAGAAATCCAAAAAGAAATAAGTGAAAGAATCAAGGAAGAATTAGACTATCAAAAAGAACAAAAACACATAAAATTATTTCAAACTATTTTTAAAAAAGATAGAGAAATTAGAATTCCAGAAATATATGAACCAATTTCAACTAAAAGATTAATTAGTATGAATTATTTGAAAGGTTATAAACTATTAGAATTTATTAATCACCCTCACGAACTTAGAAGAAAAATTGCGATCAATATGTTTAAGGCGTGGTATAAACCTTTTTATAATTATGGCATTATTCATGGCGATCCACATCTAGGTAATTATTCATCAGACGAAAATGGAAATATAAACTTACTTGATTTTGGTTGTATCAGAATCTTTAAACCTTCTTTTGTAAAAGGAGTAATTGATTTATATTATGCTATTAAAAATAATAATGAAGAGCTAGCGGTTAACGCATACGAAAGTTGGGGATTTGAAAATATTTCAAAAGATTTAATAAATATACTAAATATATGGGCAAAATTTTTATATTCACCACTTCTAGAAGATAAAATAAGAAAAATGCAAGAAACTAACTCTTCAAATTATGGTGCCGAGGCGGCCGCAAAGGTTCATAAAGAACTCAAAAAAATTGGAGGTGTCAAACCACCTAGAGAATTTGTATTCATGGATAGAGCAGCAATCGGACTTGGTTCAGTTTTTCTTCATCTTGATGCAGAAGTTAACTGGTATAAGTTGTTTCATCAACTTATTGCTGATTTTGACATATCGCTTCTCAAAAAAAGACAAGTTTCAGCCCTTAAGAAATTTAAAATGGTGTATAATTTTTAAGTTCATTTGTAAATTTCTCAGAAAAAGATAAAAGTCTGTCTAATTCCGACATTGTTTTTGACAACTCTTGCGTACTATCATTCAACCAGATCATAAATACATAACCATAAATCAAAAATATAGCTTTTTTCTTAAGAATATCGAAAACTGAACTGTTGTAAGCACTTGAAATGTCCAAATAAAAATCTAACGAATTCAATATTTTTAATGAGATAGTTTTTGTGGAGAGTGCATCATTTTTTAAATCACTAACAATTTTTTTAAGGGCTTGTTTGTATGGCTGCATAATTTCAAGTCTCAACATAATTAACTCAAATAAATTGTCTTTTACATTAGAATTTTCTAAATCTTTAAAATCAATATTATCTTCAACTTTCATATCAATCATATTTGAAAACTCTTTTAAAAGCTCTGTTCTTGAATTTAAAAATTCATTAATTTCGTTTAATGGAATTTTTTTTTTTTTAGAAAGCACCTCCAAAGTAAAATTTTTCCAGCCTGTTTGTTCGATAACTTTAAATGAAGAGTCGATTAACAAAAACTTTTTCTTTGTAAAATTCATAAAATTAAGGTTGTAAATGAAATATTCATATATACTCTGATAAATTTTTTGTTAAATTAATAAAAGTCATAGGGTTACAGTATTATATCTTATTTCTTTAACTTAAATAAATAACAATTTTTAAAACACATTTCGAAGATTATGGATATTAAAGAGATAGAAACTCACATAAGTAAAGTTCCAAATTACCCCAAAGAAGGAATATTGTTTTATGATATTTCAACTTTAATATCGAATAAAATTGCTTTCAAGTCCTGTATTAATGAATTAGCTCTATTAACAGAGAAATATAATTTTGATTTGATCGCAGGAATAGATGCAAGGGGTTTTATATTTGCCTCAACACTAGCTTACAAACTAGAAAAAGGTATTGTTATGATTAGGAAAAAAAACAAACTTCCTGGTAAAACTATAAGTTATGATTACAATTTGGAATATGGTAGTGATACCTTAGAGGTTAATATAAATTTAAAGAATAAAAAAGTCCTCTTGGTTGATGACCTTCTAGCGACAGGAGGCACTGCAAATGCTGCGATTCAATTAATTAAAAAAACAAAAGGTACTGTATCTTGTTTTATTTCTCTAATTGAGTTAGATTTCTTAAAAGGAAGAGAAAAAATAGATTCACCCTTTGAAACGTTAATTCATTATTAATTTAAACTTGAACACTTGTTATGACTAGAGTACACAAACTTTTTCTTAAATGGCTTCTTCAATTTAGTTTGATTACATTCTTTATTTTTTTTATTTTTGATCAAGGCTTAATTTTTAAGATTGTAAGCTCGGACAAAAGCTACATAACAAGTGTAATTTTAATATTGTTTTTGATTATAAGTGTGCACTGCTTCTATCATACATTTATTATTTCGGATGAATTGAATAAAGCTCATGTTATTAAAAAAAGTCTTCTTGATGAAAACGTGAAACTTAGAATAATAGAGGGTTCATTAATTTTAACATCAAGAGGTGAAATATCAAATGGGATTGTAAGTGATTATTTTAAAGATCTCATTGGATTAAAAAAAAATGGGGCAACCTCTCATGCTCAAATACTTGATAGTTATGTAAAAAGAACAGTAGGATTTTATGAATTTGGATGGTTCTGCTCCGATATCATGTTAAAATTAGGACTTATAGGGACTGTTATAGGATTTATAATAATGTTGGGGTCCTTATCAGACATCACTACTTTCGATGTAACACTTCTTCAAGGAGTGTTAACTACTATGGGGAGTGGAATGGGTGTTGCACTTTACACAACTTTGTCTGCGTTGGTCGCAGGCGTAATGGTTGCCGTGCAATACTACAATCTTGAAAGTGGTTGTGAAGAATTATTTTCAGTTCTTAATCAAATTTCTGAAGTGAGTATCGATAATAGTTTATAATGTCATATTCTGGAAGAAGATTAAGAGCCGACCCTTTTACAGATTTATTGTTTAATATTCTGCTCTCATTTACACTTTTAATGTTTCTGGCAATCATTTTTATGAATCCTATTCCAAAGACTGGGGTTATCAACCCAAAGGCTGAATATATAATTACAGTTAGTTGGAAAGATAATAATCCTGATGATGTAGATACTTATGTTCAAAGTCCAACAGGTGATCTTGTATGGTTCAGAGGTAAGGAAGCTGGATTTGTTCATCTAGATAGAGATGATAGAGGACTTTTGAATGACACTATTGAAATTAATGGAGAAAAAGTTCAAAACCCGCTTAATCAAGAAGTTATTACTATAAGGGCTGTAGTTCCTGGTGAATATATTGTAAATGTTCATTATTATGCAACTAAAACTGAACAACCAGTTGATGTAAATGTCAAAGTTGAGAAGGTTAATCCTCAATTAGAAGTAATCTATTATGGTACAATAAATTTAGAAAAAAAAGGTGTAGAAAAAACCGCAACAAGATTTAATATTACACAAGAAGGAAAGGTAAGTGTTTCAGGCAACCTATTCAAAAAGTTAGTGCCTGAAAATTAAAGAAAGGTAAAAATGAACTCAGAAATTTTTTTAATAATAATTTGCTATGTAATTTTAGCATTTCTTTTGGTTTTATTTAATTTGAGAACTAATTTCCATTGGATAATAAAATCAACAATGATTGTTCTAACAACATTTTTTTATGTTTTAACATACGACTCGTTCAAAAATCTTCTAGGATGGCCCTCTGGTGATAGTTTGCCAGATAGATTTAGACTTGTTGCAGCTCAAATATACGAACCAAATGCGCTTATTGACTCAGAAGGTTCAATTTTCCTTTGGATAACGGATATGAATGATTTAGCAGGTTTGAGTACACCGAGATCATATACTCTTGAATATAATAAAGAAGTACATGAGAGAGTTTCAAAGGCTTTAGTGAGTCTAAAAAATGGTATTCCACAAATGGGTGAGAATGTTGATGAAAATAAAAAAAATATAATTTCATCAGTTCTCAAAAAAGAAAAAGCTTCAGCTATAAGTTCAAAGCTTAATTTCTTTGATATGCCGAATCAACTGTTACCAGAAAAGTGATGAGATTTTTAATACTTCTTTTTATAATTTCTGGTTGTTCGGATAATAATCAATCATATTTTCCTCTAAATTCGATTAAATCTTGGTCTTACAAGGTAGTGATTCAACCAGAAATTGACAAAGAAACAATTTACAAGAAAACTAAAATTTCTCTTGGAAAAAAATCACTAGAGATTGATAAGAAAAAAAAATCTTTATATCCATTTTTAAGAGAAGATGGATCTGTTTTCTTTTATAAAAACTACAAAGACGGAATATATCGTCATGGTTATGCTTTTGCCAGAGATAAAACAATAAAATTAGAGAATAAAAAAAGAATTGTTCTCCCAATGCCTGAAAAGGTAGGAAAAAAATGGGCTGTAGAAAGTAAAACCTTTCTAATTCTTAAAAGGTATCCATATTATGATTACAGAGCCACAACTAACTTTGAAATTAAATACCAAATAATATCAAAGGATGAAATAGTAAATACTCCTTTAGGTAAATTCAAAGATTGTTTACTTGTAAAAGGAATTGGAAAAACACAATTCATTGGCGACAGTGAAATCGGTTCAATTGAAATTAACATCACCTCTAATGAATGGTATGCAAAAGGCATAGGTCTTGTAAAAAGCATAAGAGAAGAAAAAACAGACTCAGACTTATTTGGCACCACAGTTATGACTCAAGTAATTGAACACTTTGAAAAGTAAATTAACTAATGTTGATAAATAAAATCTTTCTTTCTTTTTTTTCCTTTACTCTATTACTTTATTTTGGGAAATTTATCCTACTCCCTCTTTTTCTTGCATTATTTATTTATGTAATAATAAAATCTATAACAAGTAAATTTTTAGAATTTTTTAAAAAAAATCTGAATTTTAATTTAAATGAAATTTTTGCATTATTTTTAATGTTTTTGATAATCTTTTCTTTTTTTTATTTCTTTTGGATAGTTGCAAAGTCAAACTTATATGGTGTGGGACAAAACTCTGCAAATTATCAAAAAAATTTTGAGCAGGTTCTTTTACTATTATCAAGTTTACCTATAAATAATTTTTTTCAATTAGAAGACTTTCTCAGTTCCATAAATTTAATGTTAATATTTTCAAAAGTAATAAATAATTTGTCTTCATTGGCTGGAAATTTTACTTTTGTACTTATCTTTTTTATTTTCTTTATTATTGAAGAAAAATATTTTATTAAAAAAATAAACTTAGTTTACGATCGAAAACAAATCCAAACTTTAAAAAAAATCAACTATGATGTTTTTGTTTATTTCCAAATCAAATCACTGACTAGTTTTATAGTAGGAATTTTAACATATATACTTTTGTTTACTCTACAAAATGATCTAGCTCCAACTTTTGGATTACTTTCATTTTTTCTAAATTTTATTCCTTTTATTGGATCTATTTTATCAATTGTTATACCTGTATTATTTTCAGTTATACAAGACTTAAACTTTTTTGATCCCTTAATTACTTTTTTCTTATTAACATTAATTCAAATTTATGTTGGAAATATTTTAGAACCAAACTTTATGGGAAAGACTTTAAATATTAGTCCACTTGCAATGATCATATTTTTAACATTTATGGGAAAAATTTGGGGAATTACTGGAATGTTTTTAAGTGTTCCACTCTTGGTAGTTATCCTAATAATTTTAAATAGAATAAAATCAACACAAAAGATTGCTATTTTTCTATCCGATAATGGTAAGACCTAAATTCATTTTAGGTTTCTATCCATTGATAATATTATTCCAAAACTAATAAAATAAGTTAGCATAGACGAACCACCATAGGAAACCAATGGCAGCGGTAACCCGACAATTGGCAAAATACCAATAACCATAGATATATTAATGAAAGATGCAAAAAAGAAATTCGATATAATACCGTATCCCATAATTCTTTTGAAATCATCTTGTACAAATTTACTCGTAACGTTGTAAGTGGTGTAAGTAATCAAACAAATTAAAATAATAACGGATAGTGTGCCAAAAAATCCAAACTCCTCCCCTAACATTGAAAAAATGAAATCCGTGTGCTTCTCAGGAAGGAAATCTAAGTGAGATTGGGTTCCCTTTGTCCACCCTTTACCAAATGCACCTCCAGAACCGACAGCAATCTGTGATTGAATTATTTGGTAACCAGAACCTAATGGATCATTTTCTGGGTTAAAAAGTGTCAGGATTCTTTGTTTCTGGTATTCCTTTAATCCACTCCACAAATATGGGGTAATTGTTAAACAAACTGTTCCAAAAAATGCAAAGAATTTCCAATTAATTCCAGCTATAAAAAATATAACTATACTTACAAAGAGTAATAACATCGATGTTCCTAAATCTGGCTGACTTAATATTAGTAAAAAAGGAGCAAGAACAAGAAGAATAGGAAGAATGAGAAACAAATAATCTCTGGATTCTCGAATTTTTTTTTCCGAAAAAAATTTTGCCAAAGAAATTATGATAAAAACTTTCATGATTTCTGATGGTTGGAAGTTAAATCCATAAAAATTTATCCATCTTCTAGCACCTTTACCAACATAACCATAAAATGAAGCCAAAATTAACAAAGTTATTCCCAAGAAATAAAGAAGGTATGCATTCCTCTTCCAGAAATCGATATCTATTAATCCAACCAATATCATTAAAGAAAATCCAAATAAGATTTTATAAATATGAGAAATAAATATTCTTGAATCATCTCCTACAGTTGCACTGTAGATCATAATTACTCCAACAAAAGATAAAAAAATAATTAAAAAAATTAAAAACCAATTTAGATTTTTAAATTTGAAAATAAGTTCATACATTTTATGAGTATTTCTTTATTGCTAAATCCATGATTCTTTTTGCAATAGGTGCCGCGACTTTAGAACCATTCCCCATGTGTTCAGCGATTACAGAAAGAGCGAATAAAGGTTCATCATAAGGTGCATAACAAGTAAAAATTGAGTGATCTCGAAGTTTATAAGATAATTCCTCATTTTTTAAAACACCTTCTTTCCTCTCTCTTTCTTCTAAGCTTATTCTTCTAACTTGAGAAGTGCCTGTTTTTCCAGCCATTTTTTTTGTTCCAGACAACCTAGATCTAAATGCAGTACCACCACTTTCATTCACTACAGAAAACATTGTTTTTTTGATAAAATCAAGATTCTCTTTATTTAAATCTAAATCTTCAAAATTTTGATTTTTTTTAATTACACTAGGAATTATTTTCTTTCCTGTAGCAATTCGAGCTGTCATTAATGTTATTTGTAGCGGAGTTGACAACATAAACCCTTGACCAATTACTGTATTAAAGGTTTCTCCTTTCTGCCATTTTTCTCCTCTATTTTTCTCTTTCCAATTTTTGTTAGGCACAAGGCCTCTAAGTTCATTAGGAATATCAATTCCTGTAGTTTGGCCATAAGAAAAATTCTTTGAGAAGCTTGCTAGCTTATCTATTTCTAAAGTCTTAGCTAAATTATAAAAATAACAATCACATGAATTTTTTATTGCGCCAAACATATCCAAATAACCGTGTCCTTCTTTCTTCCAGCAATGAAACTTTCTTTTTCCGAGCGAAACGTGTCCATTACACAGAAATTTTTTTTCTTTATTAAACTTATCATTTTCTAATGCATGTAATGCAGTTACCAACTTAAATGTTGAACCAGGCGAATATAGTCCAGCTATACATCTATTCAATAAAGGATTAAATTTATCAGAAAGAAGTTCATTCCATTTCCTAATACTTACCCCATCACTAAATTCATTATTATTGAATGATGGGCTAGAAGTTAGGCAATTTACTCCACCATTTTTACAATTGATCATAACAACTGCACCTCTAATATCTTTCATCTCTGCAAATGCTTTTTTTTGTAATTCACTTATAAGAGATGTTTTTATATTACCACCTGGGGTTGCGTATTTTTTACTAAGTTCTTTTTTGACGATTCCTTTTGAATTTGTTTCGAATTTAATCCAACCATCTGATCCTAGTAATGTTGAATTTAGAGTTTTCTCAATCCCTGATATACCGACCTTTAAGTTTGACAACTTCTTTTTTTTTATATTTTTTTGATATCCCACATAACCTAAAGCATGTGAAAAAATTAAGTCGTTTTCATAATTTCTCACTTTTTGTTTAGTTATTACTAAAAAAGGGAATTTGTTTTTCATAAACTCTAAGAACTCTAATTCATTCCATGTTAGATTTCTTTTTATGGTTATGAAGTCTGAAGTATCTTGTTCTTTTAGATTTTTTCTAATTTCCTCTAAATCTTTTTCAGTAAAATTTATGTGTCCATTTAACTTATAAACATATTTATTAATAAGGTCTTTTTGATCTTTAAAAATACTAAGTTGATAATCTATTTTATTTGAAGCAATTGGATAACCATAAAGGTCAAAAATTGTGCCTCTTTCAGGGTAAACAATTTTAATTTTTGTTCTATTTAAATCAGAAAGTTTTCCATATTTAGATTTCTGTAAAATTTGTAGATAATATAATTTACTTAAGACTAACATTGTAAAAAAAGATTTTGATAAACCAAGTATTAGAGATCTTCTTTTAATTCTTTGCTCCGAACGCACCTCTCTATTCATTGTAACTCCTGAATTTATAACTTAATTTTTCTACCATCGAAAAAAATAAAGGGAATAATCCTATACTAAATAAGTAACTTAATGACATAATTTTTAAACTTATTTTATCTTCAAAGAAAATAACATTCGTGAGAGAGGATATTGAAACATATACAGTAAAACTCAGAATAAAACTAACCCAGTTTTCTTTAAAATCGTTGGAAATTAATTCATTAAATTTTTTTCTTTGAGAATACTGAATTGTTAAAAAAAACAAGCACGTTAGACCTACAATACCATCTTGAATTAAATCATAAATTGTACATAAAATAAAAATCGAAAAAGGTGAGAGTTTTCTGTAGTCATTACATAACCAACAGTAAACTACAATAAAAAACATGTAAGGTTTGATAAGTTGTTTATCAAAAAAGTAATTTGGCGAAAATTCAAAGAATAAAAAGAATAATATAAGTAAGTTGGGAATAGATTTTAAAATTAAATTATTTAACATTATCTAAAAACTAATCTATGAACACTTTTTTAAAATCATAAATTAAAATATTAACATAAATCGAATTTGAATCTTTTGCAAATGGGATGACAAAAACGTCATTGAGAGTTTTAACTACTTTTCCGATTCTTATTCCTTCCTTAAAATAACCAGCAGCAGCAGTTGAAATGACAATTTCTCCGTGTTTTAGCTCAAATTTTTTATCAATATGTTTCAATAAAAGTCTATCATTGTTACCTTGTACAAAAAAAGATTTTTTTGAGTCAACAGAAGTAACTGGTATAACAGAGTTATTGTCAAAGATTGTTAAAACTTTGGAAGAACTAGTTCCGAGCTCAGTTATCCTTCCTAACAAACCTTTTTCATTAAAAACTATATCATTGATTTTAAGTCCTTCTCTTTTTCCTGCGTCAATATAAATCAATGAGTTATCATCCTTATATGAATCAATAATAATCCTCGCAGTAATTTTTTTTACATAATTAACATCTTTTACATCTAATAAATTTTTGAGTCTGTGGTTTTCTATTAATAGATAATTTTTTTTATTTAATTCAGCATTCAATAACTTATTTTCTATTAAAAGTTTGGCATTAATTTCGTTGGCATTTGTTAATCTTCTAATATAATTTACAGAATCGTCAATTTTTCGGAGGGGTGTTGCTACTAAAACAAAAAAAGGTTTAGTGACAGAAATTATATTGTATTTAAGAGATTTAATGGTTTGTGAATCTTTTGCAGATAAAACTATTAACAGGATTGATAGCGAAATAAATATTAATAGGCTTAATACATAACTGTTTAAAATGCTTGCATTAAATCCTCTCCCAAAAGACGACTTTCCTACCATATATTAATAGCTACTGCTAAGAACTGAGCGAAGATCTTTCAAGTTCTCAGCACATTTTCCAGTTCCTTGAACTACGCAACTTAAGGGATCGTCAGCAATACTTACTGGCAATCCTGTAGAATCTCTTATAACTTGATCCAATTCACCTAATAAAGAGCCACCTCCCGTTAAGACTATTCCTTTATCAACAATATCAGCTGCAAGCTCAGGGTCAGAATTTTCAAGTGTACTTGTAACCGCTTCAATAATAGCTTGAACTGGCTCCTCAAGTGCATCTGCAATTTGTCTTTGATTAATAACGACCTCTTTAGGAACTCCTTTCAGTAGGTCTCTACCCTTGATATGAAGAACTTTTCCATCACCAGAACTTGGTGCTGCTGCAACACCTATTGCTTTTTTAATTCTTTCAGCGCTACTTTCTCCTACTAAAAGATTATGAGATCTTCTTATATAGTTTATTATGGCAGTATCCATTGCGTCTCCTCCCACTCTTACTGAATGTGCGTGAACAATGCCCCCTAAAGCTAACAAAGCAACCTCAGTTGTACCACCACCAATATCAACTACCATTGATCCAGATGGTTCTGTAACAGCCAAACCAGCGCCAAGTGCTGCGGCCATTGGTTCGTCTACAAGATAAACTTTTCTTGCACCAGCCGCTGCGGCTGAACCTTCAATAGCTCGTCTTTCAACGGACGTTGCACCAGACGGCACACAAACGACTATTATCGGACTAAAAAAACTATTATGATTATGTGCTTTTCTTATAAAGTGCTTTATCATTTCCTCTGCAACATCAAAGTCTGCTATTACTCCGTCTCTCATCGGTCTAATAGCAACAATATTGCCTGGTGTTCTTCCTAACATTGTTTTAGCTTCATGGCCAACCGCTAAAACTCTCGGCTTAGCCTCTTTCTTGTCATTTGACAATGCTACGACCGAAGGTTCATTAAGAACAATACCCTTTCCTTTAACATAAATAAGAGTATTAGCTGTTCCAAGGTCTATTGCAATATCTTGGGACAAAAATGAGAAAAATTTTTTCATGATTATTATCTTCTACCCATATAAATACTAAAAATCAATATTTTAAATTACATGTTTATTTAATTTTTTATTTGAAACCTCTAAAAGACTCCTTGATTCTTTTGCCTTTTTCCTTTTTGTAATTAATTTATTCATAGCATTAATATAGGCTTTTGCAGAAGCTACCATTGTATCAACATCACTTCCTTGCCCATGAACCGTAATATTATTTTCTTCTAATCTAACATTTACTTCAGCTTGGGCATCTGTTCCCTTAGTAATTGCGTTAACTTGATAAACTATTAAATTGGCTTTATTTGGGATGAGGGATTTTAAAGAATTAAAAATGGCATCTATTGGGCCGTTACCTTTTTCTTTAATTAATTTTTTTTTTCCAAATATATTTAACCTTAATTTAGCTTCAGATTCTTGATTGGTTCCACATTTTAAAGATAGATCTATTAATTCTATATAATTTATTTTTTTAAAATTTTGTTCATTTTCAATAAGTGAAAGTATATCTTCCTCAAAAATTTGCTTTTTTTTATCCGCAAGATCTTTAAATTTATCAAAAACTGTGTTGATACTATCCTCATCAAAGTCGTACCCAAGTTCACTTAGTTTGACTTTAAAGGCGTGCCTTCCTGAATGTTTACCAAGCACCAACTCTGAAGACGATAAGCCAATGGACTCTGGAGTAATAATTTCGTAGGTATTTGAATGTTTAAGCATTCCGTCTTGATGAATACCTGATTCATGTGCGAAAGCATTTTTTCCTACAATTGCTTTGTTTGGTTGAACAGGAAAACCTGTTATTGTAGAAACTATATGGGAAATTGATATTATTTTTTTTGTATCTATTTCTGTATAAAATGGCAACTTATCTTCTCTAGTTTTCAAACACATAACAATTTCTTCAAGAGCTGCATTTCCCGCTCTCTCACCAATACCGTTTATAGTACATTCAACCTGTCTAGCACCTTCAATAATCGCAGACAATGAATTTGATACAGCTAATCCAAGATCATTATGGCAATGAACAGATATTATTGCTTTATCAATATTCGATACATTCTTCTTAATGTTTTTTATTAAATAAGCAAACTCATTAGGGATTGCATAGCCAACAGTATCAGGAATATTGAT
>MDTB01180979.1_pt1 | contig 15548 bp, 17 predicted proteins | sample 811161 | NCBI WGS metagenome assembly MDTB01 (sample SAMN05326650, study PRJNA326480) | marine metagenome | isolation source: seawater | place: Mediterranean Sea | collected 2009 | reverse complement strand
ATTCGGAAGAGCTTGCAGTTATCCAGGAACCTTTATGGGCTCTGTTCATGCCATGATTACCTCTAAAACATATAAAGATGCAGTACATAAAACTATTAAAGCGGGCGGTTGTAACTGTAGTAGAGCTAATTTTGTTGGAGCTTACTTTGCAGCGTTAAAAGGTTTTGAAAATATTCCATCTTCTTGGATTAAAAAAACACTTCCAGCTAAAAATATTCTGAAATACATTTAAAAATGTACAAAGTTCTGAAAAACAGTTGGGCTTTATTTGCTGGCTTTGCCATTTTAGCAACAGCTCATGGTTTTCAAGGAAATCTCTTAGGAGTTAGATCTGTAATAGAAGAATTTAATTATCTTGCTACAGGGTCATTAATGTCAGGATACTTTGTAGGATATTTCGTTGGAGCAAATTTAGTTCCTAATTTAGTTTCAAGAGTAGGGCACATTAGAGTTTTTGCAGCTGCAGCTTCTTTAGCTTCATTGAGTTCATTGATACACGCAACTTTTGTTTTTCCATCGGTTTGGATCTTCGCAAGATTTTTAACTGGCTTCTCTATGATTGGAATATTTATCATAGTTGAGAGCTGGTTAAACGATAGAGCAAACAATAGAACAAGAGGACAGGTATTATCTCTTTATATGTTCATTACTTACTTTGCTTTTGCAACAGGGAACATTTTACTTAATGTAAGTAGCCCCGTTAAATACGAGCCTTTTATTTTAATTTCAATTTTATTCTCGATAGCACTAGTTCCAATTCTATTAACAAAAAGAAAGCCACCTAAATTTAAAAAAACAAGTTCAATGAAAATTAAAGAACTTTATAAAGCTTCACCCTTTGGAACTTTATCTATGTTATGTGTTGGTTTTATTTATTCTGCAATTTTAACTTTATCTTCTGTGTATGCCACAAAGATGAATTTATCTATCTTTGAAGTATCAATTTTATTAATTTTAATTACTTTAGCTGGTGCGTTCTTTCAGTGGCCACTTGGATATATCTCAGACAAGATGGATAGAAGAAAAGTTATTATCGTTAGCGCTTTATTTGCAATAACATTTTCTATTTTAGCAATATTATTTTCAGGCACATCTCTACCTAATGCATTCACTCAAAATCTTACAAAATTCAATTATTTCTCGACTGCTTTAGATAAAGGAAAATTATTTATATTTGTCACATTACTTGCAGGAACAACATTAACCTTATTCCCAATTATACTTGCCTACGTTAACGATAATATTTCAAAAGATAAGTTCGTAGCAGCTGGTGCTGGGCTAAATATTATTTTTGGATTAGGAGCGATGGGAGGTCCAATACTATGTAGTTTATCCATGCAGACATTTGGACCTAATGGTTTCTTTTTATATGTTATTTTCTTTCTATCTATTCTTACTTTATTTGGAATCTACAGAGTTAACGTTAATACCTATGAAGAAAACCCTGATTCAACATTTACGGCCTTACCAAAAGATATTACCCCTTTAGGTATTGAGCTTGATCCAGATACTGGTGCTGATTTATCTAATCAAGAAGCTAAAAATTAATTTCAACCAGCAAAAGAAAAGTTTTTACTTGAAAAAACATTAAATTTTTGTGATTTTTAATCATGAAATTAAAATCTATAATGCAAGGTATTGGGTCGCTTCTAATAATTTTTGCAATAGCTGATTTTGGTCTATCTTATATGGGCGTGAATTTGACACCTTTTTTACCACCTGAAATTTCAAGATTTAGTCCTATAGCTATTGGTTTATTAGGCGGAGCAATTCTTAATGCTGATTGGAAAGAATAAATTTTGAAAAAAATAATATTAATTTTATTTTTTTCTTCTTTAATAACAAACCTGCTAGCTTTAGAGGAAAAAAGACTTTCAAATGATGAATGGTCTAGCAAGATAGAAAGTCTTAGTTGGAAAAATATTGATGAAAAAAATCACTCAACTTTAATTAAAAAAGCCAATGCTAAAGTTTCAATTTTAGAAAATGAAATATATTTAGATAATTTTAACGACATAAACCAGTACAATTGGTGGACTTACGGGCTTCCAGCAGAAAAAGATATTGTAATGCTTATACGAGGTTCTGGTTATGATGTTTATCTTGATTATGTTGATGATGGGTATGTGAAATTAGATGATTGGAAAAATGTAGACCCTAAAGATTTCTTATCGCAAATGAGAGATATAGCGAAATCTAATGCGAATTATTTAAAAGAAAAGAAATTAGATTACGTCAATAAGATAGATTGGATTTTTAAACCAACTTTAAATAATGAAAATAAATCAGTAAGTTACTCTTACAAAGTTGACTGGAATAGTGGCGCAGAATCCATGGAGTCAAAAAATATAATTTTAGGAAAAAAAGGATATTTAGAAAGTGCATTTGTTGTTAGCTATAAAAAAGATATGGATTTGAAACTTGAGTCTGATTTTTCAAAAGATTTTGTAAATGGAGTAGTTTTTGAGGAAGGTTTTAAATATTCAGATTATAAACCTGGAGATAAATTAGCAGCAGTTGGTATAGGCGGACTAGTTGCTGGCTCTTTAGGAGTAAAAGCATTAGCTAAATCAGGAATTTTATTAAAGTTAGCTAAATTTTGGTGGGTTCTATTAGCTCCACTAGCATTTATGGGAAAATTCTTAAGTGGCAAAGAAAGTTCAAGTTCTTCTAGAGGCAGAAGAAGAAGAAAGTAAATGTACCTTTATTACTGGCTTTATATTCTAGCAGCAATTCTACCAGCTGTGGTTTTAGTGCTATATGCTTACAAACAAGATCAATTTCCAGAACCACCAAGAATAGTTTTTAAAACTTTTTTATTTGGATGTGCAACGGTTTTGGGTATCGATTTAATTATCCCAGTCTTAGATGATTTTAGTAAAAATTATTTTACAGGTGATACATATCATTTTTTTAATAATTTCATCAGAGCAGCTTTTGTAGAGGAGTTTTTTAAGGCCTGCGTTCTTATTTTCTATTGTACTCGTAAAACAGCTTTTGACGAACCTATGGATGGTGTTGTTTACGGTGTGGCAGCGTCGTTAGGTTTTGCTGCATATGAAAACATAGAATATGTATTATATATGGACGGCGCTCCATCTTTAGATATAGCGCTTCTTAGAGCTTATACTGCAATACCAATGCATGCGTTATGTGGTGTAGTTATGGGTTTTTTAATTTCACAAAGTATATTTGAAAAAAAACAAAATTATCTTAATTTATTTTTTAGCAATATTCATTCCAGTTGGAATGCACGGCTTATATAACTTTAGTTTTGCTAGTACGTTAATAAGTTATCAAATTGCATATGTAATACTTTTGGTTTTTTCAATTAGAGCTTATTTAATATTTAAAAATCTCAAAATGAGACAAAACCAAAGCATCATTTTTAATAAGCGATACTACGATATTTCATTAGCTAATTTTATTAATGCCAGCGCTAATACCTTAATAGTATTTTTAGTTTTAAACTATCTTATCCATTTAATAGTATAACAGTATGAAATTACTAAAGTTTTCAATGCTGATGAATTATTTTGCTGTTAGTAAAAATTCAAAAAGAGCTTTACTAATTATTAATATAGGAATTTTTTTATCTATATTTGCCTGTACAGCAGCCATGATTACTTTGTATATTGAAAATAAGGTTAATCAATTTGAATTTAGACATTTTGAAATTTCTCAACAGAAGAGAATAAATGAAATTTTTGCTAAGGAAATACCAGCAGCTACTCGTCAAACAAGAATGGCAATCAATATTGAAGAAACAAACAACGATTTTTTTGAATTTTTAGGTTTAAATGATTTTGGTCAAATTATAATTTCTGAAGATGACAAACAAGCATTAACATTATTTGATGCACTTTATTTTAACTCAGACTATATAGAGATTTTGGAAATATTAGAAACTATGTTTGTAGAAAAACTTTTATCTGACTCAGATCACAAGCAGTTAATCAAAGTTTTAGATAATTTAAAAAAAAATTTAACTAAATTAAATGCAATTCAGTCAAAGAAAATTCACTATAAAGATATTATTTTTAAAGGGTCCTATGATTATTTAGCATCTGATGTTTTGTTAACTATTGAAAATCAATTTAAAACAAATAGAGATTACGAATATTATTTATTAGCTAGAGAAAATTATAAACTTTTAATTAAACTATTAGATAATGCCCTATATTACGCTAATATTTTTATAGAAGAAGATAACAAAACTTTAAAAGAGATAAATGATAAGATTAAATATTATTCAAATTTAGAGAAACATTTAATTTTAACAGCTTTTTTATTACAGCTAACAGTTTTTATCATAATTCAATTTTTTGAAGTTTCATCAGTTAATTTTAATATTCTAAAAAGGATAAAAAGATGAGACGAGGAAAACTTAATAAATCTTCGTTGTTATTAATTTCAATAGTAGCATTGTTTACAGTGCTTTCATTTATATTTGATCAGCTTGTAATTAGATCTGAAGACAAAATAAGAAACTTGAATATAAATCATCAAAATAAAAAAAATATGATTGTTGAACTAGAAAATATAAGCTCAACACTTACTGAATTTTCATTAGCTGTTTCATTAAATTTTTCCCCCTTGGCTGCAAGACGTAACGTTTTGATTAAGGCTAGAATTTTGTCAGACTTTGGGGATAAATTTAATTTTTTTTCAGGAAAGAATAATAAAAAAAATGAGGATCAAATTGAATGGATGATTTTAAAAGAATTAAATAAGGTAGCTAGACTTAAGACTGAAATCAGAATTCAATATATCGATTATTATAAATCTAAAAGAGAAATCATAGACAAGGTAAATCACTTGTCTGAAAAAAAATTGGAAGATCTTTTTAAAGCTGATTTTAATCCTTTTGAAACTAAGGAGGAAAAAAAGAATTTTTTCAATAAAGATATTGAAACTTATACAAAATTAATAGGTTACGGATATCACTGGAAAGAAAAACCAAAAAAGGATTTGGAAGACTACAGAAAAAAAGCTTTAAATGAGTTTGGTTCTAGAGATTGGTATGATGTTTATCATTATAAAATGTTATTATTAGATGATTTATTCAATGACTCAATTATTCTTGATAACTTAATTGATCTAATTGACTTAGAAGCTGCTAACAAAGATGAAGATCTAAATAAAATATTTGAAGAAATAAAATATACAAGTATTAAAAAAAATTATTTTATTTTAATAAGTATTCTTGCCCAGATATTCTCTCTAATGTTTCTACTACTACTATTTAGAAATTTTTTAGTTAATTTTAAGAGATAAATTATTTAATTAAAAAAACTGTATATTAGAATTATTAATATTAAAAGATAGCTTATAGGACCCCACATTCTAGCTTTAATATCTATTGCTGTATATATTTCGCCTGTTTTTTTATGTCTAATAAATGAATGAACACATAAAATTGTTGCAAGGCCAGTATAGAAATATGAGACAAGAATAAATAAATCTAGAAATGTTAAGTAATCTAGTTTAGGAAGATCTCCATCAATAATAAAATTATAAGCAATCAAAGCTAATAAACAAACAATTGTAACATTCACTTTAGATTGAAGCTCAGATCCACGAACCCAAAATACAGACCAAGAGATAATCAATATAAAGAATATCGGAAGCATAACTTTAAAAACATAATATGAGGCTACTCTTTCTGCTTTTAAAGTAAGCACGAAACCCTGATAATCATAATCACCCTCAGTGTATTCATCTACATAATAATCTACCTCAACAAGATTCCATCCAGGTATTTCAATTCCAGACTCACCTTGAAAATTATATAAGTTTTGTTTATGACCCCTCATAGTAGGCTCGTCTGCTTGGAACCTAACCATTGTTTTTGGAAACTCGGGGTACAGTTGAAATTCCATTTCTTGGGTATCAAAAGGAAATTTTCTAAAATCGGTGTTATATAATTTAAAAGGTGAAATATCTCTTACACGAGTTTGTATTGTTCCATTATCAAAAATCTCAACCCAATCTGCCAGACCAGTTTGAAAATCGGGTTTAGTTTTTCTATTATAAAATTCTATTACAGGGTCAAAAACACTTTTCTGTTTGTCACCCCAAAAAATGTCTGGAGGATAATCACAAATCCAAGCTGGTTTATCTGTTTCCTCGTAAGCGCCTCTTTCTTTAAGAAGTCGAACAACTTTTTGATCAATCCAAAAGTTCCACAACGTAAATGAAGATTCAAAGTCTAAAGTTTTCCCGTCTATCTTATTTATATCTTCAATAAGAAGTTCTGTATTGATAATAATAGGTCCAGTCTCTTTAAAGTTTAAGTTTGGCGATGATTTAAGATCATCTAAAAGTGTAGAACAAAACTCACCACTTACAGGCTCATCTAAATATTTAAATGAATTAATGCTGTAGGCATTAGTATAATAAAGAAATGATATTACAAATAGCGATATAAATTTTTTCACGAATAAATCATATCAAATCTATTGATTTAACGTAAATATTAATTTAATTATCATTTATGAATTTTCAAAACTCTATAAAAACTTGTTTTAAAAAGTTTTTTGATTTCAAAGGAAGAGCATCAAGATCAGAATTTTGGTATTTTTATTTATTTAGCTACGGAATAGTTGCTTTATTATTTTTATTAACTTCACTCTCAATTATCCAAGGTAGCACTGCTTGGACTTTGGGTATAATTTTTATAGTTGTAATTTTTTTTCCTTGGATTGCTGTAACTGCAAGACGCCTGCATGACATTGGTAAATCTGGATGGTGGCAGTTAATATCGGGTATACCATATGTTGGAATTATAGGAGGAATAGTTCTACTTGTTTGGTGGTGCACAGAAGGTGAGAAAAAGAAAAATAAATACGGTAAACCAATAAAACTTAAAAGATAATAACATCGAGCAAAAGAACGCTCTTTTTAATATTATTGAAAATCAGCTTTAGCTTTTTCTAAAAACTCATCAAGTTTAGTTTTAATTTCATCTTCAGTTATATTTTGAGAATCTGCTTTGAAATCTTCAAGAACTTTACTAATGAGGTCCATATCACCAGCTTCTTTTAAATCAGCTTTTATAACTTCATCAATGTAATTTTCTATGTTCTGATCTTTTTTTTGAAGTTTCTCAGCCGCCCATTGGCCAAAGTACTTGTTTCTTCGTCCTGTGATCTTAAATTGTAACTCTTGATCAGTTGCAAATTTTTTCTCAAAGGATTTTTTTCTATCGTCAAATGAGCTCATATTTATATTTTAATCATTTTATCTTAAGAAAATATATTTTTAAATGATTTTTTTTATTTTTAATCATCTTCTAAACTAACTTATAGGAAAATTTAATATTCTATTTATTTCTCGATAAATTTTATCATCATTATTAATTAAACATTCCCACAAATCAAAAGTGATCCAACCCTTATTAGAATTTAAAATTAAATCTTTTATGTCTTTAATTTTAATGTTCTCAAATTTTTCATGCCAAAATATTTGTTTAGATTTAGGTAATTTTGAATTTATACATCCGTGTTGATGCCAAAAACACCCTTTAATATTTAAAATAATTTTTTTTGATGGAATAGAGATATCAGGTGTGCCATGAAGAGAACGATCATGTTTTAAAAATCCGATCTCATTTTTTTTAAGAATTTTTTGGATTTTTAATTCTGGCTTTGTATTTTTAGAATTCAAAACTAGTTTGCTCCTTTTTTCTCTTTAAATTCCTTCCAAATTTGATTTCTCTGTTCTTTTTAATATGTTTTTCTAGAAGCTCATCATCTATTTTCTTATTTCTTTTCTTCTGAATAAAATCCCAATTTTCATCTAAATCTTTTTTGCTCTCGTGTGTGGTCTTTCCAACTAATATGTTCACTAAGGTATTCGGGATTGCTCTAGATAGTCTGGACCTTGCATGATCTATATATTTTGCAGAAATATCGATACCTATAAATCTTCTATTCATTTTTTTTGCCACTACACAAGTTGTTCCAGTTCCAACAAATGGATCTAAAATCAAATCGCCTTTAAATGAATTTACAGCACCGTAAGAAAACATTCTCATTAATCTTGCAGGAAGTTTTTCCGGAAATGGAGCGGGATGATTTTTTTTCCTATTAATATCTTCAGGAATCATGAACCAAGTTTGCTGAATTAAATCAATCCATTCATATTTTTTTAACTTTTCATTTTCTTTAACAAATTTTGGGTACTTTTTTGATTTTCCAGGTTTTGTGTAGACTCTAATAAATTCAATCGTATTATTTTCTAATAAATTGCCAGGAAAAGGATAGCTTCCAAACATTAATTTGCTAGTTTGTTTTTGCCATATATATAAGCTAAATAAATTCAGATTAGTTTTTTCCAAAATTTTACTATTTAGATCAGAACTTATATCCTTCACGTGTCTCAAGTCCTGTTTTATAACTGCTTTAGGGATTGGCATTACGGGAGTGTTAATTGCTAACTTTCCATTAGGCCTTAAAACTCTTGAACATTCAGCGAAAATGTGGACCAAGTTTGTTAAATAGCTTTCGTAATCAGTATTAACATCTTTATCATATACTACAGCATTCCAATAAGGTGGGGAGGTTATAATCATATCTACCGAACCGTCCTCAATATGCCCAAGCTTAGTCAGAGCATTGCCAACAATTACTTTATTAATTAATCCGTCCATGGTTTATATTTTTCTTTCATAAGATCTTCACCAACTTCAATGTTAACCCTTCGCTTACTTGTATCAAATGTAAATATTATATCTTCTCCTATCTTTATATCTTTCTTAAAATTTTTATGAGCGATACCTGTTATATAACCATGATTATTAATTTTTATTTTCTGGTTTATATCTTTGTACATGTAGTCGCCTTTTAGAATATCTTTAATAGAGCTCTGAACTTTAAAGTTTCTTTTATCTTTAGTCTTTTGGTTAAATTCATATCCAATCCAAATGCTACCATCATCATTATGATCGTAGTCACTGACTATTTTTTCTCCTTTACCTTTATTCTTTTTATAAAAATCATCTTGCTCACCAGGACTTAATTTTGTCCCAACCAATGAATAACAACCTGGATTTACTTTAATAAGAACTGGTGTATTTCCTGAAGTGAATAAATTAGCAGTATGAACATTAACACCTTGGTCAATTAATTTATTAACTAATTGTCTATAACTTAAAATTTTATCATTTTTAAAACAGCTTATAATTTGCTTTTCGATATCTGACAGTATTTCTCTTTTAGAATTGTAGAAATTTTTAAAAATTTGCTCTTTTGGAACTGAAATTCCTTCACTTGTTTCATTGGCATTTAGTTCTTCTTTGCAATATGAAACGATAGTATCCATTGATGGAGTGATTAATCTTTTATTTCTTTTAAGAGCATCATAAATCTGAAACTTGTTAATTGTAGAATTAACATTAAAAATTTTTTGCAATAAGTTGTATAATCTATTTCTAGTTTTATCGTTGTCATAAATCCATGTTTCATTAATTGATGACAGATCATGTCTAATTTTAAGAATATCTAATATTTGTCCTGGGTTAATTTTTAGTTTTTTAGCAACAAAATTTACATTTAAAATTCCATAAAGATTTAAATTTCTTTCTCCAAAATTTTTAATTATCTTTTTATATAAAGGTTCATTTTTTTTATCAATTATTTGTTTATTTTGATAAATTAAAAATTCATTTGATTTTAAAAAAGTTTTCATTAACGATAATAAGGCTGGTGTTGTGTATCTTTTTTTTACCAATTCTTTTTCGAGAAGAATTTTTTCAAAAGTCGTAGTTCTTATCGGGACAATTTCCTGTAAAATTTCTAATATCTTACTTAAAATTTTAAATCCTTTAATATTTTTTATTTGAACCAGCCTTAAAAATTTGCTGGTAATTTGACGAACTCTTTCTCTTGTGATGCCAAAATGATCACCTGATTCCTGTAAAGTTTTTAGATCACTTCCATCGAAACCATAGTGAAAATATATTATATCTTTTCTTTTGAACTTTATTAATTGCATTAAAAGTTCGATTTCATCCTCTAGAAAGTTTAAATCTTTAAATTTATTTTTATGATCTTCAACTAATCTATCTTTTAATTTATTTTCAAACTTCTTGTATTTTGATTTTTTTATTTCTTCCCAGTCGTCAACTATAGTCCCAACAGGTGTATTTATTAACAACTGCAATTTTTTATTAATTCTATCTAAAGATTTTCTTCCCGCATTGCTCACTGATAATAAATTTTCCTGGTTAGTTTGATGCAGATCTCCAATTGTTGCTATGCCTAGATTTTTACAAAGATTATTAATCCTTACATCATCAAAAGTCATCTCAATGGTACGGAAAAAATTTATCTGGTCATTTCCACTCAAATTTTCAAATTTTTTGGTCCAGGAACTTAAATGAGTGTATAAATCATTAGCTGGTTTATACTCATTGATTTCTTTTTTTGTTTTAATTTCATCATCATCAACATTTTTAAAATATTCACCTTTTTTATAAAATTTTAAATTTAATTTTGTTCTTTTATTTAAGTCATGTAATTTATTTTCTAGCTCAGTAACTGACGAATTACCCATTCTTTGCATCTTCTTTAACTCATCTGTATTCCAAATAAGTAAGTCTTTTAAATAGATAATCTTTTGCTCTAGCAAAATCTTCGAAGTTCTCCCCGTTAAAAAGAAAAGATCATTTATCTTTTGATTTAAAATATTTTTTTCTTGATCTTCATTGTTATTATTTTTCTTATCGATATTGCTTTTCTCTTTATTATTAATATGTTTGTAAAATTCTTTTACTCTCAAGTCTGATTGATTATTTATTTCTAATTTTCCATAGTACTCCATGAAACTTTGTTCATCCTCCAAAGAGGAGTTATAACTATGAATATCTTTTCTTTTTAAAATTTCACAAATTTCTAAAAACTTATTTTTTTTTAAATATAAGACTTTATTTTCTTCAAGTTCAGATATATCTGTAAACTCACTTTTTCCAAAAAAACTTAAGCTATAAGAAGCGTAGTTATTAACTGATTTATAGACATCTAATCGATCAATCTTTTTAATAAATATATTTTTTTCATCTTCGGTAAAGCCCCGCCATAATTTTATTTGTTCAAAAACCTTTTCTATTTCATCATAATGATGTGCCCTACAAACGAATAATTTATATTCGATCATATCGATAGATTGGTCATCCAATTTGGTCAGCAATTCTAGTAAAAACACATATGGTTTAATTTTCATTTCTTTATATGTGCTTGATTTAATTAGTGGATTATTGATTTGATATTTTAACAGCTGAACAGTTTTTACATTATATAATTCAGTTTCATTTTTTATCTCTAAAAATTTATGTCCTGCTTCAGTAATTCTTAAATTTTCTTTTCGATCTACGTAACATAATCCTAAAAGTTCAAAGACCTTTTTTATACCTCTTGAATTAGCAGAGGCATCTTGTGAGGATTTACTAGGAACTAGAATTTTTTCTTTAATCAGTATTTCTGAGTATTTCTTTTGACTCTTGAACCAATTTTGATTTTCAAAATTTTGTAAGTGTCTTAGTAAGGTATATAAATTTTCGATATCATTTACAGATCTTTTGAAAGAATACCAGAAACCTTTTCTATCTTTATAATTTCTAAAAAAATCACTAAAGATGTTATTCATCAAAAATATTTAGAAGGGTCATTTTTCTTAGTAGTTGATCTACTCTCGATTGCATTTCAATTACTCCATCCGAAAGTGAGTCCTCAAGCATGTTAGATGCGCCTTTTTGAGTAGTCACTGCTACTGCATATTCAAACGCTGCTGCCTCCCATGCAGGCCGCATGTATTTTGAGGATGTTCGATCACCTGCCATTTCTTCAATTTTTTTTAAAAATGGATGATCAAGATTAACTATAATTGTTCTTGTTGTATCTTCATATTTGGCCCTAAAATCTGCAGTTCCTAAATTTTGAAAGTCTATGTTAAACCCTCCTCCTGATTTTCTTCTTTTTGTTTTTCTTTCTTTACCCTTATGTTCAGTATTTTCACTTGTTTTTTCTAGAACACCTCCCTCTTTACCACGTCCATCTCCATCACCTCCATCACCATCTCCTTTACCTTCATAAATTCCAGCATTTCCATCTCCATCAATAATATTAACGTTAAAATCTTTACCTATAACAATTTTAGTTTCACCTAATGAAGGCAGATCTTTTTCTTTTTGATCAATATTACCTTTGGCTTTGGCGGTTCTTTTTTGCAGCTCTAACTCTTGTTCCTTATAATCACTGTTAAAAAAATCTTTCATTTTCTCTGCCTCTTTTTTAAGAGCTTCTTCTTTTTCTTTATCTCTTTTTGCATCTTGTTCTTTGACTAACTGTTTTCTAATTTTATCAACCTCGATTAAAACAAATTCTTTAAATTTCTTTGCTAAATCATTATCTTCGTTTAATTCTTCTCTCCTACTACTATCGAAAATTGGAGGATCTTGGTTCTCATCAATTAGCTTATCACAAGAACACTCTCCAAAAATAAAATCGTTAAACCTTGCATTGGGATTTTTTATAAAAGCTTTGTAAATTCCTTTAGTAAAGATTTTTACTCCTTGTTCATCATGATCTAATTTTTTATCTGCTATTTTTATTAATAATTCAGTATGTCCAAATATTCTTTTTTGTTCACCTTCAACTTTAATTTTATATTCTTTTGAAAAAGGAATTTCTTTTTTTTCAAGTTTTTCTTCTTGTAAATATAGATTTATATTATGTTTATATATAGTTTCAGTAAGAGTTTTAGATTGTAAAAATTCTTTAATACTATTAGTTTTAATTTGTCTCTTCTGTCTAAATTCTAATATATCAATTATAGTACCATTTTCTTCAGTTGTGCTTTGATCTTTTTTTATCCAATGAACCTTAACCTCTTTTTCAGATATTTTTGCATCACAATCTTTTCTTCTTATTTCAAACTCATTTATCTTTTTATTTCTTACAGTTCTAACTTTTAATGTACTGCCAATACCAAGTGCAGCAATTTTTCCAGTTCCAAATTCACCTCTACCAATTTCACCTTTTGCCCTCTCTAAATTTTCTTGGTGTAAAACAAGAAATCTCTCATTAATATCTTTTGCATCCATTCCATTTGAATTATCTTTTATTCGAATTGATTTATTATTTTGATCTATAAATATTTCAACAGTGGGATCATGATCGGTATATTGCCAACTATTTTTAACATATTCTCCAACAGCCTTCCCCTCGTTTGAAAACCTTGCAGCTTCTTGTAGCAGCGATCTTCCTGCATGAGTTATCATTCCTGTTCTATGTTGATTGGTCATTTTTTTCTCCTGTTAAGTTCATTTTAGAAAGTTCATCTATAACTTTTTTTAATTCTTTATCTGTAAGAAATAAATTCTTAATTTTTTGTATTTTTTCATTCTTTTGTGTATTTTTCATATAATTGTTGAGTCTAAAAAAATCGTTGTATTCTCTGCTTGAAATTTCATTAGCTCTATTACTTGTCATTTTCTTATAGGCTTCAGTTGCTTGAAGTCTTGATTTTGTATTATCATACAATTCTCTTGAAACAGGAATTCTTACTTTGCTTTGATCAAAATTTTTGATTTTATTTAAATTCTGCTTGGCAAATTTCATTCCTTCTTCAGTAAGCATATAGCTATCAGTATTTTTTTCTTGAGATTGCTGTAAAATATATTTTTTCTTTCTAGCATTAGATAACGCATCCCAGGTATTACTATCGCTTATCATTTCTGGATTTGTTTTCCACCTGAAACGTCCAGGCGCCAATTTATCTGCCTCGGTTGCAATTAGTTCAATACTAAAGCTTCCAATGCCACCACCTAAATTATATAAAGCAATAGTAACAATTTCTTGATTTGATAGTTTATTATCTTTCATAATTATTTAAAAAAAGACTCCTCTCTATCTCTCTTTTTATTTTTTGAACTGTTAAAACAACTTTTTACTTCTCTTATCGCTTGATCTAATTGCTTAAAAATAAGATTTTTTTCACTTTCTTCATATTTATAATATCTTTGGTTTGCTATATTAATGAGTAGTTTTATTGATCTTACAGCGTTCTTTAATCTTCTATTGCCGTGTTTGATAAACTTCTCTCTTCTTTCTCTATCGCTTGGCATAAATCTCCTTAATTTTAAAAACTGAATATTGAATATCTAATTTAAATGGCTTTGTCAATAGTAATGTAAATGACATTTAGTGTGTTAAATATTGTGACAAATAATGTGAGAATTCAATTGACACACAAGTCAAATATGGTAAAAAAGGGGAATGTTTAAAGATAATTTTTATTATATTTTAAGAGATCGCCTTGATTATGCAAATCACTATTTGGTTGATACGGCTGCTTATTTAAAAAGTATTGAGTTTGCCGACAAAGTAAGGAGAGAATTTTATAAGGATAAGTTTTTTTTATTTATCATTGTAAGCTTAATCAACCTTCCAAGCGAAATATTAAGAAAAGCAAGATTTTACAAGAGTATCTACGATTATTCTAGAGCAGAAAAAGAAATTGAAGTTTTAAATAAAGAATTAAAAAAATATGAAAAAACCAAAAAATTATAAAAATATACTAATTAAAAAATACCTACCGGACCTCCTTTCTGAAAGCCCGATTTGTGCAACGTATCCGGATTTAAGGTTATATTTTCGCGTTGCACAAAAGGCAAAAATTAGAATTTTTTATGTTTAAGAAGATTACCGGAATATTAGCAATAACTATGTCATTAAACGCTTGTGTTCCAAATGTAGTTGTACATACAGGTGGTAGAAGTGGGACGTTTGATAAGTCAACTGCAGTTAATATAACAGCAGATTTACATGATTGTAATACGATCGTTAAAGAAAATGTAAATCTTGCTTGGGATTATTCAAAATTTGCTTTTGCAAAATACATTGAAATAGGAACAATCGGTGTTGTTAAAGCACAAGAGCCAAAAGCAAAGAAAATTAAAAGAAATTGCATGACTTCACTTGGGCATGCTGTTTTAGATTAAGAGCAAACATGTTTACTTTTATTTGGCAAGTTTTGAGCAGTTTAATTTTATTTTTAATATTATGTTTTGGTTTATTTTATGTAGGTAGATTAATATTTGGTTTTTAGTCATTTAAAATCTAACGCTCAAATGGCGAAATAGTCAGACGCGACAAGTAAAGCTTGTTTCACTACGGTGAGTATCAGTGCAAATCTGATTTTGAGCACCATAAGATGACTATATCTTGCGAGGGAAGATAGTCCTTCCCTTGTAAAAAATATAAATAATTGCTGCATGGTCTTTTGATTATTCAGTTAAATGTTATAATTGTTTTTCAGGTTAATCCTGCGAGTCTCAGAAATCTCTTTAAAATTCTGCTTTTCATTAGAAAAAATAAATAATTAGTAGGTTTTTCCTACGGCTAACGCATATGCGTTGGATAAATAAAATAGGAGATATTATGAGTAATATTATTAGTAGTAAAAAATTAGAGGCAAATAGAAGAAACGCCCTTAAATCAACAGGTCCAAAGACCAAAGAAGGTAAGCTTTTTGCTAGTCAAAATGCT
>MDTB01167002.1_pt1 | contig 15549 bp, 7 predicted proteins | sample 811161 | NCBI WGS metagenome assembly MDTB01 (sample SAMN05326650, study PRJNA326480) | marine metagenome | isolation source: seawater | place: Mediterranean Sea | collected 2009 | reverse complement strand
TTGCCAAGATGTTACGCCAAACAATAATGCTGGTATTTCCGGTCTCGTCTTCCAGAGTGAGAAAGATAACGCCACTGGCGGTGCCTGGGCGTTGCCGCCCTGTAACCAATCCCGCTATTTTTACTAGTTTTCCCGGACGGCTGGCAGCAATATCTGCTGCGCTTATGCATCGCTCCAGGCGTGGATGGTTGCGCAGCATGGCAATTGGATGAGGCCCCAGGGTCAGGCTGGTGTAACGATAGTCGTCCAGCATGTCTTGATTGGCGCTGGGGGCGGGTAGGTTGATGCTTGCTTGTGCAAGTTGTTGGGAATCTGTTTGGGGGCGCGTGTGAGTACCCGCATTTGCACTAACATCTGTACCCGCATCGAGACGAGTTTTTGCTTTGCCTTCTGCTAAAGGCAGGTCCGGCGTAATGCCGGCAATATCCCAATGGGCCTGATGGCGATGTCCGGCCAAGGCTTCGAGCGCGCCCGCTCGAGCTAAAAATTCTAATGTGGGCCGACCTAAGCCGCTCCGTTGGGCCAGATCCTGGCTGCTTTGCAGCGGTGCGGTTTGCCGTGCGGCAACGATGGCTTGGGCGTCTTCTTCGCGCAGTCCTTTTACCATGCGCAAACCCAAACGCAGCGCGGGTTCCGGGTGCGACCCGCTTTCCGTGCTGTGATTCTTTGCTCTGTTTTTGCCCGCGCTGCCGTTCTCCGCGTTGTTGGTTGGCGCATGGGTCTTTTTCGTTGGCGTGCTCGCTGGCGTGGGCGCTTCTAATGTATGGTCCCATTGGCTATGACAAACATCGATGGGCCGTACCTCTATGCCGTGGCGTTTACCGTCTTGCACTAATTGGGAGGGAGAATAAAAGCCCATTGGCAGGCTGTTGAGCAGGCCGCAGTAAAAGGCTGCTGGATGATGACATTTAAGCCAGGCCGATACATATACCAAGAGTGCAAAGCTGGCGGCATGCGATTCTGGAAACCCATAGTCGCCAAATCCTTTAATTTGATTGAACACGCGTTCTGCAAACTGTCGGTCGTGGCCACGAGCCAACATGCCTTGAACCAGCTTGTCTTCAAAGTGTTCCAAGCCGCCGCGTTTTTTCCAAGCGGCCATAGCGCGGCGCAACTGGTCGGCCTCGCCGCCGCTAAATCCGGCTGCGACCATAGCCAGCTCTATCACTTGTTCCTGAAATATCGGCACACCCAGCGTTCTTTCCAATACGGTTTTGACTTCGGGGCTTGGGTAGGTAACGGGTTCTAAACCCTGACGGCGACGCAGGTAGGGATGCACCATGTCGCCTTGAATGGGGCCAGGTCGGACAATGGCGACTTCCACGACCAAATCATAAAAGTTCTGCGGTTTCAGGCGTGGCAGCATCGCCATTTGTGCCCGTGACTCCACCTGAAAGACGCCTACGCTGTCGCCGCGCTGGAGCATGGCGTAGGTGTCGCGGTCTTCTGCTGGTATGTGTTGTATGCACAGGGTTTGCTCACGTACTGGATAAAGTGGTCCGTTGCAGAGATCCAGCGCTTTGCGAATGGCGGTTAACATGCCCAGCGCTAATACATCGATTTTCATCAGGCCCAGGGCTTCTAAATCATCTTTGTCCCATTGAATAACCGTGCGATCCGGCATGCTGGCGTTTTCTACGGGTACTAGGCTGGTGATATGGCCGGCGGCAATAACAAAGCCGCCTACATGCTGTGATAAATGTCTGGGGAATCCGAGAATGAGATTCACCATATATAGGAACTGTTTGGTCTTTGGGCTGTCTGGATCAATGCCCAAGGTACGCAACCGGCCAGGTAGTTCATGTTGTTTGTCCCACCAGGCCAGAGATTTGCTCATAAGGTCGAGCACGTCGAGGTCTAGCCCCAAAGCTTTGCCTACATCACGGATGGCGCTGCGCGGGCGATAGGTAATGAGGGTTGCGGCTAGTGCCGCACGCTCGCGACCATAGCGCTGATAAATATATTGAATGACCTCTTCGCGTCGTTCGTGTTCAAAATCGACATCGATATCTGGCGGTTCATTGCGCTCGTTAGAGATGAAGCGCTCAAACAGCAAGTGCATGCGCGCTGGGTCTACTTCGGTAATGAACAGGCAGTAGCAAACGGCGGAGTTAGCCGCAGAACCGCGCCCCTGGCACAAAATGTTTCGACTGCGGGCAAATTGCACAATGTCTTGAACGGTTAAGAAATAATGCTCGTAGCGCAGCTCGCTGATCATGGCGAGCTCTTTTTCGACCAATGCCTGGGCTTTGGCGGGTATGCCTTGTGGCCAGCGCTCGGTTGCGCCGGCATAGGTGAGCTGGCGCAGATAAGCGGCGGGCGGTAAATGTGGTGGTACTAAATCTTTCGGGTATTCGTAGCGAAGCTCGTCCATAGAGAATTGACAGCGCGCTGCAATGTTCATGCTTTCGTGTAGCATTTCTATTGGGTACAGCACTAGCAGTTCATCTATGGGGCGCAGCGTCCGTTCAGCATTAGGGAAAGCGTGATAGCCCAGTTCGGCTACGCTGGTTCTTAAACGAATAGCGGTGAGGGTGTCTTGCAGTGGCTGCCGTTCGCGGTGATGGGTATGGACATCATTGCTCGCAACAATGGGCAGCGCTAATCGCGAAGACAGGGTGAGGGCATGCGCCGTTTTGTCGAGATCGCGCCCATCACGAAACAGCTCCAACGCTATCCAGCAATCGGGGAAAAGGGCTTTGATTTGTTGGCCGACTGTGTTTTGCGTAACGATATCTTGTTGAGTTGGTATCCACAACGCTAGGCATTCTTTGACGCCCCAGCGAAAATCTTCCAATTTGGCGTGATAGGTGCCTTTGGGCGAACGACGTCTGAGTTTGCTGATTAAAGTGGATAGCTGACCATAAGTGGTTCGATCTTTAGCCAGCAATATCAGCTTTTCTGCTGGGCTTGAGTCATCTAGATGTACCCAAAACTCCGCCCCCACGATTAGTTTTAGACCAACGGCTTTAGCTTTGAGATGCGCTTTTACTAGCCCTGAAAAAGTACATTCATCGGTTAGGGCGATGCCTTGGTAGCCTAAGTCATAGGCGGCTTGCACCAGTTCTTCTGGGTGCGAAGCGCCACGTAAAAAGCTGTAATTGCTAAGGCAATGCAACTCGGTATAAGCGATATGAGTGGTTGGCTGGCTTATGCGAAGTAGCCGTGCAGATACCAGCTGGCACAGGCTGGGCTTTGTGTCGCTGTTTGTTTTGTTTTTGCTGCGCCAGGACGTATAGCCGTTTGCGGGCACGTGGTTTCGCTGAAATTTAGCTCTTGTGGCGTTTTTCTTTCAGTTTTTTCCTGAGTTTTTCTGGCCATTCTTTCTGTTGGATCGGCTGGCAGGCTAGGCGCAGGGTTTGGCTCAACGGCGTTTTTAAGCGCTTGGGTGCTTATTGCTGTGGCTTCGGTAAACACCCAACACAAAGCGCCGCTAGCATGCCGCGCAATATAGTAATCTCGTTGGATGCTGGCCTGCCACCAGTCGGTTTCAATGCGTTCCGGGCCGCTGATGATTTCTAGGCGATGCGCCGGAATGGGTTGAGGCTGTGTAAATAACCACAGTGGGCGGGGTTTTTCTGGCCCTGCTTCCAACGTGGAGTCGGGCATTAGCAGTGTGCCGTGCACGCTCGCTGTGCTGGTTTTATGTGTGCGATTACGGCGGCGCAGGTTGAGTGCTTGGCTAATGGCCAGTATCTGTCCGGCTTGTTCCGGACGATGTTGTTCGTGGGTGCGTATGCCTTGGCAAATGTCGCTGCCGTAGCGGGCGCTGAGCTGGTCGATCAGGTCTTCGATTGAATCATCTGATTCGCTTTGCGCTGTGTGTTGCGAGTTGCCCCGAAATAAGTCGTGGGCTTTGCCTTGCCAGGGCCGTAAGCGCATGGTTTGTAGGGTTATGCTGAGGATCTCTCGAGGCAAATCCAGATGGTCTAGCCGCAGGCTGCTTACCGCTATGAAATCCGCTTGTTGTTGATGACCGCGCGCAAACTTTACTTCTACCGTGCAGGGCGTTTCGCCTTGGCTGGTGAATTGCCATTGTAGCTTTTCGCATCCAAGCTGCTGGCCCACAAGCCAATGCTGTAGTTGCTCGGTCAGACGCTGCATCGGGCCTTCTAGCAGCGTAGTTTTGTTAGTAATGGGCTGCAGCAGATGCAGAGCTTCGCGGAAGTACGGCTTAGGCTGTATGGTTTTTTGTGGGTCTGAGCGCGCGCCGGTTAATTGATCCAGCAGGGTGATGAGATGTTGCCCAAAACGTTGTCCCAGTGCGGAGCGAGGCAGCTGGAGGAGTGCGCCTAAGCTGTGCACGCCCATGTTGCTCAAACGCTCGATGTCTTTGTCGGCAACGCTAAAATGCTCCAAGCCGGCTTGGTATAGCATGACTTGATTGAGGTCTTCGTCACGACTGCGAGCCAGAATGATGGCGGCTTTGGGCGCGCTTGCCCAGCGTGCTGTGCAGTCAAAACCGAGCGTTTGACAAAGGTCTACCGCCGCTTCGATAAGTGACTGTTGGCCGAATAGTCGTTCGCTGCCAGCTATTTCCAGCAGTAAGCAGTCTGGCGCCTGAATGCTGACCAGGCTGCTGAACTGATATAGATATTCCGCCAGACGCTGCAAGGCGGTGGCTTCTAAATCGGTGCGGCGATGGTGGTACTCAATGTCAGCAGCGATACTGAATGCCGTTGCCAGAGTGCTGCCGAGCACAATGCCCAGGTCTGCAGCGGCACGATCCATAAGGCTGATACGCCCGTCTTCCAGCAAAATGCGGCCTGCTGGCAGGTCAGCTGCGTTTTTTTTTGCGGTCCCTGAGGCTGTTGTTGTGGCTGTCGTTTTAGCGCTGTTTGGACTGATGTTGTTTCGATTCAGAGCGTTTCGATTAAGAGCGCTTTGCTTAACCGCTGTTTTGAGGTTGGCTGCTGAGTCAACTCTATTTGATAGGTTGTTATTGTTAGGCTTCTGGGCAAGGTTTTTGGGGGCAAGGTTTTTTTGGCTAAAAGTTTGCCGACTGAACACATCCAGACCTAGATTAGGGAAATGTAAGGCCAACCACAGCATCAGTGCAGCACTCCCCGATTCGGGTCTAAGCTCGTTGCTAACTCTGGTCCTAACTCTGGGCTTAAGTCTGCTTCTGAGTCCGCTCCTGGGTTTAAGTCTGAATTCTGGTTTGGGTGCGGATTCGAACTTGCACTCAGATCCGAGCTTGAGTCTGGGAGCGGTTGTTCTCCGGGCAGCATTTCTTCTGTAAACAGGCTTTGTAGATCGGCCTCTAATTCAGTGTCCAGATTAGTATGCGGGAACGCGCTCAGGTCGCTGGCCGACTGCGCCAACTCGCTCGCATCGCCGACTTTCTTATGACTGGTCATAGCGCTTAGCTGTAAGGCTTGCCGGTGATCTCGCCAGAGCATGATTTGCTTATGCAAATGGCGTTGTCGGCTATCGGTTTGGGCCATTTGTGGGGCCGCACAAACAGCGATATTTTGCAGCGGCCAGCCGCCGCGACGCTTTACAATATCTATATGCAGCTGCCCTGGACGATGCCCACTTTGCAGGCTTAAACGTAACTCTGCCATGCTGGGTTGCTGCGCTTCTTGGCGTGGTCGAAACAGGCAGGTGAGGGTGCTGCCGCGTTTGCTGGCTAACTGTAAACGACGCGTATCTTTGCTCTTGAGCTTGCGCGTAAACGGCCAGGCCAACACGGCTCCGCAGCTGCCGGATTGACAGGCTCGTTCTGTCATCCAAAGAAAGTCTGCATGTGTTTTAGGCGTTAGCACGAGATTTTTTTCCGGGCTAACGCCGGCCTGTGCAAGTGCCGGTGCATAAAGGTGAAAGGGCGGATTAATCCAAATGATCCAGCGTTGCTGGTTCAGCTTGCGCAAGCTGGGTAACAACAGCTGCACCTCGCCCATGCCCGCTGTGTGCATCAGCAGTTCAACTAAGCCATCGCCCGGCCAGCCGCCGCCCCATAAATGTTCGTCCAGTTCAGCAAAGCCACTGGGCAGTGTATTAAGTGATTTGCTGGAGCCGCTGCTGCTTTTATTGTGAGGGTTACTGTGGGGCGCACTGTTAGGTTTGTGCGTGGCTGGCGGATTAATGGCTTCTGCGCCAGTTGGCTCTGCTTGGTGATCTGCACTGTGGTGGGTATTGCTCCGAGCGGTCTGGACAACTGCAGGCTTAGACCACAGCTGCTGACCACGCCAGACCAGCGGATGACTGAATATGGCTGTGCTTTCAGCTGTCGGCTCAATGGTCGCAACAGCCGTAGGCTCAGCTGTCGGGATAGTCATTGCTGAAGCTGTATCGGCAGGTGTTGTACTGTGGTGTTGAGCTGCCACGGACTCGGTTGCTGTGACGCTTGTTGTTGTGGGGTCAGTTGTGGGCGCTTCTTTTATTCTAATGCCTTCTGTTTTGATGCCTTTTGTTGTGGTGGTTTCTAGACCAGCAAAGAGTGAGGGTTGGATCGGTTGTGGTTCTACTTTTTGCTGCCTTACTTTTTGCTGCCTTACTTTTTGTTGTTTTACCTGTTGTTTTACCTGTTGTTGCCTTACTTTGGACCCTGCTCTGTGTTCTGCCTCTGCATTGAGGCTGCCGTTGGGAATAGGATTTGGCGCTACATTTTTTATGATTAAGGATTTTTGCATGGCTAAAATACTGGTTATCTATACAGCTTCAAATACTGTATAGATATACACATTCGCTAGCAAGTCGCAGTTAGCGAAATGTGTTGTTCCGCAGGAAGTCAGGTTAAGGAAACAAGTGAAAGAGGCAGATCAAAGAGGCAGACCAAAGAGCCAAGCGGAACCGTCAGTTAGACACGAACACGAGCCATAGAGCTATATTGATAGAGGCTATATAGATAGAGGTAGAAATAGAGGCTAGGAAAAGAAAGGGGAAAAGACCAGAGACACGCCGGCAAGGCTTAACGGTTTTCTCAACAGCCTGGCTGCGAACTAAGCCCAGCTCACCAGCGGCTATTTTCTCATCCGAGTAAGCCTATTACTTAGGACGACTTGTGCTCAGCACGACCGATACTGTAGTAAGCAAATCCAAGGTCGTTCATCTGCTGCGGGTTATAAAGATTACGCCCATCTAAAATCAGCGGTGTTTGTAGTTGTTTTTTTATTTCTAAGAAGTCGGGGCTTCTAAATTCATTCCACTCCGTCACCACAATCAACCCGTCACAGCCATTACCTGCTTCATCTTTAAGAGTCGCTGCTTTATTTCTGCACAGGGTCAGCGCGCCTTCGTCGGCAAAAATGCGGGCGGCTTCTTGTGCTGCTTCGGGGTCGTATGCCCGTACCGATGCGCCGGCGGCGCTGATTAATTTGATTAGGGTTTGGCTCGGTGCTTCGCGCATGTCGTCTGTATTGGGTTTGAAGGCCAAGCCCCACAGGGCGAATGTTTTGCCCTGAATGTCGCCATTAAAGTGGGCGACCAATTTATCAAACAACACGCGTTTTTGATCCGCGTTCACTGCTTCAACACTATTCACAATGCGGGTTTCGTAATCTACCGAGGCTCCAATCTGAATCAACGCTTTCACATCTTTAGGAAAGCAAGAGCCGCCATAGCCTGTACCAGCGTATATAAAGTGGTGGCCAATACGTGCATCGGAGCCTATGCCGCGACGTACTGCTTCAATATCCGCACCAAGCCGGTCGGCAAGATTAGCCAACTCGTTCATTAAACTGATGCGGGTCGCCAGCATGACATTGCCCGCATATTTGGTGAGTTCTGCTGAACGCACGTCCATATGCACAATTTTGTCGTGGTTGCGGTTGAAGGGTGCGTATAGATCTTCAAGTTTTTGCGCGGCATACGCGCTATCGGAACCGATGACGACACGGTCAGGTTTCATGAAGTCGCTGATCGCAGCACCTTCTTTCAAAAACTCTGGATTAGAGACCACATGGAACGGAATATTGGCGTCTCGGGCCGCCAGCACCTCTGCGATCTTCGCTTTAACCTGGTCGCCTGTGCCTACTGGCACTGTCGATTTGTCTATCACGATGGTTTCCGCTTGCATGTGCTCGCCAATGCTTTGCGCTACTGCCAGTACGTACTGTAAATCCGCGGAACCGTCTTCATCTGACGGCGTCCCTACGGCAATGAAAATGATCTCGCCGTGCTGAACGCCGGTTTCTATATCGGTGGCAAACCCCAGGTGGCCTTTGATCATATTGTCTTTGACCATGGCTTCTAAGCCTGGTTCAAAGATTGGGATAACGCCTTGGCTTAAGCCAGCAACTTTGGCCTCGTCAATGTCGATGCATAAAACACTGTTGCCCATTTCGGCAAAGCAAGCGCCAGTTACCAAGCCAACATAACCCGATCCAAAAATTGTAATTCTCAAAGTGCGATCCTTTTAGCCAATGTTTTTCGCGATCACTTCAAACAGCCAATAGCCACTTCATTGCATATTGAGGCTGCTGAGTTTGGCCACTCGTCATCGCCGGCTGTTAGCCTAATTCCTAATACGCTGTATCTTAATGAACCTGCTGTCTCACGCCTAGCCGAATACACTATGACGCTGTATCGTCTCGCAGCAAATGGTAAAGGGTAGAACAATGACATTTGACTATGACTTATTTGTTATGGGCGCTGGATCAGGCGGCGTGCGAGCGAGCCGAATGTCGGCCGCCAACGGTGCCCGAGTCGCGGTCGCTGAAAGCACTTATTTGGGTGGGACCTGCGTAAACGTAGGCTGTGTACCCAAAAAACTTTTTGTATATGGTGCGCATTACGCCGAAGACTTCGAGGATGCTGCTGCATACGGCTGGTCGGTGCATTCTGAAACCTTCGATTGGCCGCGTTTGCGCGACAACAAGACTCGCGAAATCGAACGCTTGAACGGTATTTACGCCAACCTACTTGATTCTGCCGGCGTGACAACTTTCCACGGTGAAGCGCGTCTGCTGGACCCACACACCATCTCCATCAATTCGGCTGAAGGCGAGCAACAAGTTACTGCTGCGAACATTCTGATCGCTACCGGAGGTTGGCCTGTGGTGCCTGATTTTCCCGGTAAAGAGCATGTCATCACCTCCAACGAGGCGTTTTATCTGGAAACCTTTCCCAAGCGGGCAGTGGTTGTTGGCGGAGGTTATATCGCGGTGGAATTTGCGGGTATTTTCGCTGGGCTGGGCGCGCATACTACGCTGATTTATCGCGGCTCTCAGTTTCTGCGGGGTTTCGATGACTCGGTGCGTGAGTTTGTACGCAAAGAGCTGTTGAAGAAAGGGATTCATCTGCTGTTTGAAACGGAAGTGACCGAGGTCGCGCCTCAGGCGGATTCGGCGGCCTATCAGGTGAGTCTCGATAATGGTTCTCAACTGGTTGCTGACACGGTGTTGTATGCGACTGGGCGGTCCCCAAAAACCGCAGGTATTGGGCTGGCTGAAGCAGGCGTGCAGTTGGGTGATCGAGGAGAAGTGCCCGTGAATGAGTGGTATCAGACTAATGTGCCGCATATTTATGCCATCGGTGATGTCACCGACCGGATTCAGTTGACGCCGGTAGCCATCGAAGAAGGGATGTGCATTGCCAACAATCTGTTCACTGATCGTCCCAAACAAACGCTGAACTACAACAATATTGCCACGGCGGTGTTTTGCCAGCCGAATATCGGCACGGTGGGTCTGACCGAAGCCGAAGCTGTGGCGGAGTACGCTGGCGATGTCGATATTTACGAGTCGGATTTTCGTCCGATGAAGCACACTCTATCTGGCCGCGATGAGCGCACACTGATGAAAATGTTGGTTCGGCGTAGTACCGATCAAGTACTGGGGATTCATATGGTCGGCCCGGACTCCGGCGAGATCATTCAAGGTATGGCGGTTGCTATGGTCGCGGGTGCAACCAAACGCCAATTTGATGCGACTGTCGGCATTCATCCTACTGCAGCAGAGGAACTGGTAACGTTACGCAACACTTCCAGGAGCGCTTGAAATGCAAACAGTGGACTTAGAAAACGGATTCCTTGGTCGGCCTAGATGGATTTTCCCGCAGATGTTGCTGCTGCTCTTAGTTTGTGCCGCGAGTACGGCACATGCCAAGAATGTGATCTTGTTCGTGGGCGATGGCATGGGTATCTCCACGGTCACAGCGGCACGGATATATGCGGGTCAGTTACAAGGTCTGCCAGGTGAGGAATATGACTTAGCATTCGATCGTTTCGATCACTTGGCTTTGATCAAAACCTACAACACAGACTCTCAGGTGCCCGATAGCGCGGGCACCATCAGCGCGATCATGATGGGTGAAAAGACTCGCCGGGGCGTCCTGAATATTGGGCATGCCGGCGGGCGGGGCGATTGCGCCGCAGCGCTAAAAGAAACCCGCGTATCGCTTGCGGAAATGGCTGAAACCCGTGGGTTAGCAACCGGTATTGTCTCGACAGCGCGCATTACTCATGCCACACCGGCTGGTGCTTATGCGCAGTCCGCTAGTCGCGATTGGGAGGACAGTGCGACGCTGCCGGCGGCGGCTAAGCAGGCTGGTTGCGAGGACATTGCCGAACAATTGGTGTATATGCCGGAAGGCGACGGCTTGGATGTGATTTTGGGCGGTGGTCGCCGCCATTTTTTGCCGGATTCAGAGGCCGATCCAGAGTACCCAGACAAAACTGGCGATCGTGACGACGGTGAGAATTTGATTGCGCGTTGGCTGGCTGGCGATCAACAGCGTCGCTATGTTTGGAATTTGGCTGAGTTCGAAAAGCTTACCCCGGGCGCAGGGCAGATTTTGGGACTCTTCGAGCCGTCGCATATGCAGTACGAAGCCGACCGCCCGGACGACACGGGTGGCGAACCGTCGCTTGCCGACATGACACGTCTAGCGATTAAGCAACTCGCCGAAAATGAAGCCGGGTATTTCCTCATGGTTGAAGGCGGACGCATTGACCACGCTCATCACTTTGGCAACGCAAGCCGTGCACTGCAAGATACCGTTGCTTTGTCGGATGCCGTACAAGTGGCCGTTGATCTGGTTGATTTGCAGGAAACGCTGATTATTGTCACGGCAGATCACAGCCATACTATGACCATCAGCGGCTATCCGCGACGTGGCAATCCGATTCTTGGCAAGGTTGAATTTTTGCCGGGCCAGGTCTTACCGGATGCAACGGGCAAGCCTTACACCACATTAAGTTACGCGAATGGTCCCGGTTTTAAAGAAAACCGACCCAATCTGACTAAGATCGATACAGAGGCGCTAAATTATCAACAAATCGCTAGCGTACCTATGGCATCCGAAACCCATGCGGGTGAAGATGTAGCAGCTTTTGCTGTGGGCGTGAATGCTCATCAGGTCCGCGGCGTCATGGAACAAAACGAACTGTATGGCGTCATGCTCGAGGCACTATTCCCGGCAGACGGTGATTAAAGTCCTCTAGAAAAGGTCATCAAAGAGGGTGCGGGATCTTTTCTTACGACTCGTAAAGACCATCCCGCATCGCGTAAGTCTGGCTGATTTTCGGGTGCCTCGCGATTGTTGGTTACACTAGCCGGTCTTCGAATCAACCGGCCAGACGCCTACAAAACCCGAGGGTTAAAAGGTGCCGCGCTTGCGCGGCAACCCGGCAAAGTGGGCGTCCTTTTGACGGGCTTCAGGCGACTTTGAACTGCCTGGTTTTAGTGGCTTGTGCGTCCGCAGCGTTGCGGCAGCTTGTTTAGAGGTTGTCTGTTTTGATTGTTTTGGGTTGGCTTATTCTGGTGCCGCTTACTGGTGTAGGCATTAGTTGGCTAGGCCTGAAGCGAGCTGACAATGCCAGGCCCCGCTGGGCTTGTTAGCTGGTAAATCGAGCAGTGTCTTGCGCGCTATGGCGAGGCCAACGAAAGCACACACCGCAGTAGCAAACGAATAATGACAGTCAGTTTGGGAGCAGCCTCGAATGATCACTTCGATTTTTGAATTTCTCGATCAAAATCTGGGCGGCGCCTTTTGGTTTCCGTTCCTCCTTCTTGGGGTAGGCTTAGTCTTCACCATTTATTTGGGGTTCCCTCAAATTCGGTTCTTCCGTCACGCTTGGCAAGTTTTGCGCGGCCGCTATTCGCATCACGACGACCCCGGTGACACCAGTCATTTTCAAGCACTCTCCACCGCCTTATCCGGGACTGTTGGCACTGGCAATATTGGTGGCGTGGCTTTTGCCATTTTCCTCGGTGGCCCCGCTGCGTTGTTCTGGATGTGGGCGACTGCCTTCTTCGGCATGACGACCAAGTATGTTGAGGTTTCTGTGAGCCACAAGTACCGCAAGCTAGATGACAACGGCTATATGGCCGGTGGTCCCATGTATTACATGAAGTACGGTTTGCAGCCCAAAGCACTGGGCATTGTCTTGGCCTACTTTTTCGCCATAGCCACCGTGGTGAGTTCGTTTGGCTCTGGCAACATGCCGCAGGCGAACAACATGGCAGTGGGGATTGAAACGTCTTTCGCTATACCGACCTGGATCACAGGCGCAGTTTTAGCGACTTTGTTGGGCTTGGTTATTGTTGGCGGTATCCGCCGCATCGCTTTGGTCGCGTCGACGTTAGTGCCCTTGATGGGCGGTTTGTACGCCGCTGGCGCGATTGCTGTGCTTGCAACCCACTATGACAACATCCTGCCGTCGTTTATGGCGGTATTTCAGCAAGCATTTACCGGCTCGGCTGCGGTCGGCGGTTTTCTTGGGGCATCCTTTGCGTACGCCTTCAATCGCGGCGTGAATAGAGGCTTGTATTCCAATGAAGCGGGACAGGGTTCTGCGCCTATTGCTCACGCATCAGCAAAAACCAAAGAATCGGCTGCGGAGGGCATGGTGGCGATTCTCGAGCCGTTCATTGATACCTTGATTATCTGCACTCTTACCGGCCTGGTCATTTTGTCGTCGGGCGTGTGGCAGGAAAAACATGAAACTGACTTCGCCGTATTCGACACCGAAATTGTGGTTGGCGAGTTCAGCGAATCGAATCCAACTCATGTGGCTCAGTTGTCAGCGCATTTGGATCTCATTTCACCTAGCAATGATCCGGTTAAGCCCTTTACCGGAACTCTGACAAGCCAGGGCGGCGCATTTGATCTGACTGGCATCACCATTCTGCACAATCGTTCGATAGCCGAAAATGTCATGGTCCTAAAAGCGGGGGAAGCCTATACCGGACCTGTTGAGATTGCCGATGGGGCGCTGGCGGAGAGCGGTTTTACCCTGCGCGGTGATTCACTGCTACATTCGGTGCCGCTAACTGCGCAGGCGTTTAAGAGTAGCTTCCTTGGCAGTGCGGGCGAGTACATGGTAACCATTGGGTTGGTCTTGTTTGCGTTCTCTACCGCTATTGCCTGGTCTTACTATGGCGACCGCGCAGTAACCTTTCTAGTGGGTACGCGCTGGGTACTACCGTACCGCATGCTCTATGTCGGCGGTTTCTTCCTGGCGACCATTGTGGACACCAGCTTACTGTGGCTGATCTCTGCGGTAACCGTCGCGCTAATGACCATACCCAATCTCATCGGCATAGCCCTGATGGCGCCAGAAGTGCGTCGTATGACCAACGATTACTGGCGCAAGCAGGATGGCTCAACCGAAGAATCTCAAAGCTCCGGCTGAATGCACTCCAAGCACATAGCATAGCGGGTTAGCGGCGCTTCGCTCTCTAGCAGCGGCGCCAATGTCTGACTCGCTTGCAGCGTGTCCTGCAACCAATCGGGCAACGCTGGCGCATGCGTTTGTAAACCCGTCGATTCAATAACGTTTTGAATCATAGCCTGCCACTGATCGACTTCTGGTCGCGCCATGCGGGTCTGCCAGCTGTCGAGTTCCGCCAGTTCGGCAGCGTGGGCAATGGCTTCGTCGATACTACCGAGCTGATCTGCCAAGCCCAGGTCGATAGCCTTGCGGCCCTGCCAGACACGGCCTTGTGCAATGGCATCGACAGCTTCTGGCGTCATGTCTCGGCCTTTCGCAACCAAGTTTATAAACTGGCGGTAGCCGTACTCAATATTGGTTTGATAGATCTCGGTGATGGTGTCGTTAATTGGTACGAACGGACTGTCGGCGGTTGTTAGCGGTGTCGTCCCCACCCCATCCGCATTGACACCGATTGCCTCAAGCGTGCCATCAAAGCTGGGAAACAGGCCAAAGATACCGATAGAACCGGTGATGGTGGTGGGTTCGGTAACGATGTGGTCCGCCGTGGCAGAGATCCAATACCCACCCGAAGCGGCGAGTCCGGCAAAAGAAGCGACTACCGGACGGCCACTTACTTGGAATAATTCCAGTTCTTGGCGAATCAATTCCGATGCAAAGGCACTGCCACCCGGCGAATCGACGCGAAGCACAAGCGCTTTGACGTCGTCATCGTTACGCGCGTCGCGAATATATTCTACAAGCTGATCCGCCGCAGCGACCATCGAGCCTTGCATAGGGGATTCAACGATTGTGCCTTGTGCGACGATGACTTCGATTACATCGTCAGAATCTGACGCTTCTGTGTCATCGTTGCCATTGACTTGGTTCAGGGCGCGATAAGTGTCGAAGTCAACCTGGTTGATCTCATCGTCTTCCCAGCCAACTTGGTCACCGATGCGCACGCGAATCTGATCAAGCGTCAGCAGTTCGTCGACCAGATTACTCTCCAACACAGCCCGAGCCATATCGCCCTGGGTTTGTTTAAGCACTTCGGCGTAGTCGTTGGCGTATGCGTAAACGTCGTCTGTGCTGAGCTTACGATTCGCTGCTACGTCCTTAACGAACTCGCTCCACAGGCCGTCGTAGAGAAATTGATTCGCTTCTTTTGCGGCCGGCGACATCTCATTACTGATGAAGGGTTCCACAGCAGATTTAAATGTGCCAACCCGGAAAACATTCATTTTTATTTTGAGTTTATCCAGCATCTCTTTGAAAAATATACTATTCCCGCCATACCCCATTAGCATCATGGCGCCGTCCGGGTGCAGATAAACCGCATCGGCGTAAGTCGCGAGATGGTATTGCCCCTGGCTGTAGCTACGGCCATATGCGATCACTCGCTTGCCACTTTCTTTGAATTGATTGATGGCTTCGCCGATCCGATAAACTTGAGCGGCACTGGTTAGCTCCAGGCCGGTAGAGGTCAGCACCAACAGCTTGATCTTGTCGTCCTTCGCTGCGTGCTCGATGGTCTTGATCACCGATCCGATTTCTATGTTTCTCACCTGACTGCTGGTCAAGGAAAACTGGACTGGAATAGCCTGCTCGACCAGCGCGCCATTAGGGTTGAGGAACAAGGCGCTACCGCTTGGTACTTCTGGCGCACTGTCGCCTTGGAATGAGGCGGCGACGAGCCCGATGAGCACGACATAGAAAAACAGGTTCAAGAAAAAGTTGCGGAAAGCTGTGAGCCACCCGCCCAGGCGTGAGAAAAAACCTTTATTTTGTGTGTCCATTAACGACCACCTTGCATAGTAAATACCCGACAGAAGATAGCATGAAACCCTAGTTATACCGTGATGCCGTCTATCTCGCTCCAATTAGTATTGATCGGTAACCCTCAAGTTTGCTTGGCATGGGCCTTATTGGCATAAGCCAAGGACTAACCG
>MDTB01039975.1_pt1 | contig 15549 bp, 18 predicted proteins | sample 811161 | NCBI WGS metagenome assembly MDTB01 (sample SAMN05326650, study PRJNA326480) | marine metagenome | isolation source: seawater | place: Mediterranean Sea | collected 2009 | reverse complement strand
CCACCTGGTCTGATTGAAAATCATTTTTATATTGCATAATAACATATTTAGGCGAATACATATAATGGTCCATAATATCATTTGAATTAACAGAATCTATTTCACCGTAATCTTTTTTATCTTGATATATCTGAGTATTTGATATTTCATAGTAATCATATAGTAAGTAATTGTATTCACTTTGAAATGAATTTAATGAATTATTTATAGAACTCTTTATTTCTTCTGCATTGAAATTTTGAAGCATTCCTCCCATGACATTCGCACTAATATCGCTGTAATTAATACATCCATTAGGTTTTTTATTAGCATTTACATCAACCATAGTTCTTAAAAATGATCCGGTATTTTTTATTTCATCATGTAATTTCTGTAGTAGATAATTAGTCATTTTTTTTATTTTAGTATTTCGATTATCTGATTTGAAAGTATTATCTTTTTCTAATTTTATAACTTTTAATTTTCTTGGATCAATACCAGGAACTATAAAATAATCCTTTTTATTTAATAGTAAAATAATAAGGAGTAATAAACAAAAAATAAATATTATTCTCATTAAATTAAAATAAGATTATTCTGGAACTTGATTTTTCCACGAACTTACACTACCAATGTCGATATCATTAGGATTAAAGTCATCATCTTCGGTATTTAAATCTTGAGAACATTTTGGATCTAATGCCTGTTTTAATTGGCTTTTTAATATATTTTCCCTTGTTGGTTTATTGAAATTGTATTTTTGATAGAAAATAGTATCGCGGCGTTTTTGTTCCATTTTAATAGTATACATAGCATACGCAATAGCACAGCCAATTAATACCAAGTATATTAACACACTAAATATTTTAGGTAAAACATCACCAAGATATAATAGAGGTATTACAAAAAGCGTTAGAATAACAAACATAAGGAATTTTAATGTGCGAGTTTCGAATACAAGTTTATTGTATTTACCTAGATTTATTTTGAATTCCCTATCTTTTACTATTAACTTTTCATCTAATTCTTTTAGAGTTTCTTTATTATTTGCAATGATATTTCTCTTCTTTCTGTAGTTATTCAATGATACTTTATTATCTTCATAATTTTCAGCCAATAAATTTGTATTGACATCATACATTTCCATTAAATATTTGTAGACAATATCTCTTTTTCTTGAATCATCTCTTACATTTCTTAATTGATTCAACGACTCATTCATACGCGATGAATCATCCAGCATCATATCTGATACACGAGAATAATCTAAGAGTCTATCGACTATTGCATTCATTTTACTTGAATCATATAACCTTGGACCTAAAGTAGTTGGAGAATTAGTAGGTGCTAAAGTAGTAGTAACTAACCACGGACATTTAGAAGCATCGTTACAATTCGCACATTTATTGGAACAATATGTAGTGCATAGATTATCAGTTTCTTCATTGCATAAATTTACGCAGTCTTCTAAAGAAATGCCTTTATATGAGAATTCACACGTCATTTATAATAGAAAAAGATATTTATTTAAAAATGATTATTGATGTTTGGATAATTATGAATAATACAATGAATACTATGTATACAACGTAATACATTTCAATATTTTTATTGCGTTGATCCGTTATTAATATTAATGTATCTTTTTCAAGTTTAAGTTCTTTACTAGTCTGCACTTTTGACTGAAGTTTAGCCAACTTATCATCCATTTCTTGCGTATTAGAATTTCTATCAATAGCCTTCATTTTAGTTACTATTTCATTTAAAGATTCAATATTATTATCCAATAATCTATCCAATACAACCAAAAAAGCCTCATTTGTTTCACATTTATTATAAAGTTCGTCTATTTTCTTCTTATTTTCAGCTCTTATATCTCTAAATGATTTCTGTGTATTTTCAATAGTGTTATTCATAATATAATATAACTAAAGAAATAATTATGATAGCGCACATGGATATAAAAAATATTACACTGTAGATAAGAGTAATATATTGCTCGTTTTGAATAGATTCATTAACTATTTTTTGTTTAGTCTCAATAAAATCTAGATTATCATTTTGTTTTTTCATTGTTTTTTTGTTTTTATTATAAACTGATTGCTTTGCAACATATTCGCGGAATATTTTTTTTGAATCATTTTCTTTACTATATTTTTCAAATTCACTAACATTTTTTTTAATTTCCGATTTAACATATTCTACTTTTTTTTGATAATATTCTTTGTTTTCAGCATTAACTATTGCAGAAACACTACTATCAAGTATTTTTTTTAGTTTATCATATTTTGCCATATGAATATTAGTGAATGCGTCTACTTGATGTTTGTGATTATTTTTATCTAGCTCTTGACGCCACTTTTGCTTGCTAAATAATGATTCACATAATTTATATTGCTGATCGTCAATTAATTTATTATATTTCAGATTACTACATGAATCTTTAATAGTATTTAATACATTATCCATTTAATATTAGTGTAGAAAAATTAAATAACAGTTAATTCAAACAATAAAACTTCTAATTTATTATCATGATATATTTCGTCATATATTTTCTTAATACTATCTTTTGTTTTGTGACCTGGTATGATGTCCCATAACTTATCATCATTAGCGTCAAAAAGCTCGTCAAATGTCTTATATTTTGTCACGTTAATAATCTTAACTATTATTTCTTCATTATCACAATAAAATTTTAGATTATCGTTATTCTTAATTTCATTCCACGGAGATTTCGAGCACCGTATTTCGTATTTTTTAAGACCAAATTTTACAAAATTGAAATACGGTTGACTTAAATGTTTACGTAACATTTTACTATATAAAGACATATTATTAGAACCATCTAACAAATTTTTTAAATAATGAATCAAAATATTATTAGTGAATTTGATAGACTAATAGAGTTCCACAAAACACAAAATTCTAATAAATTTAAAATCTCTAGTTTTATTAAAGCTCTAAAAGCTATTAGAACCGTCGATTTTGAAATTACTAACATAAGCCAACTTAAAAATATTCCTGGGATTGGAAAAGGAACACTTAATAGAATAAATGAAATACTTAGCACAGGTAAAATTTCAGAAATTAAAGATATTAACAGTGATCTTAAGGAGTTGATAAGAATAACCGGTATTGGACCTGCTAAAGCATCGGCATTATATACACAAGGAATAACTCTAGAAAAACTGCAAAATGATCCTACGCTATGCGAAGAATATTTGACTCATCATCAAAAAATAGGCTTGAAATACTTGGAAGATATTGAATCGCGGATTCCTTATGATGAAATAAGGAGTATGGAAAAATTTCTTTCTAAAATAATAAAAAATATCGACTCTAAACTTAGGTTCACTATATGTGGTTCATACAGGAGGAAAAAAGAAACATCAGGTGATATAGATATTTTACTATATTATCAAAATGAAAATGATGAAAATAATAGCGTCTTAAAAGATGTAATATTAAGCTTGACAAAAAAAAAGTTCTTAATAGACAATCTTACAGAAGCGGGATCGACTAAATATATGGGAATGTGTAGATTAAATGCTGAATCCAAGGCACGTAGAATTGATGTGCGATATATTGAGACTATCCATTATCCATATGCGCTATTATATTTCACTGGCTCCGGGGAGTTTAATAAAAATATGAGAGTCCATGCTAATAAATTAGGATTTAAATTGAATGAATACCATCTAATGAATCTAGAGAATGAAGAAGAAATATATCTTAACTCAGAACGTGAAATATTCGAGTATTTGAAATTAACCTACGTTGAACCTCAAAATAGAATTAATAAGGTTTCCTTAAACTAAGCGCTATTTCACCTTGTCCTATTTCTGAGGCAAAAGGAGCATAATAGTCGCCATCACCTCTAATTTTTTCATTTATTTTTCCTTTCAATGATTGATTTTTTTTCTTTGTGTGTCCTCGTTTAAGACGACGTGAACTTACTTTTCTTGCTGTTGATGGTTTTTTCATAGGTGTTAAATCAATACCATATTTTTTGGAATATTCTTTAGCTTTCGAAACTGCCTTTTCCGTGCCTATTAATAATAACTTGAAAAGCACAAGTTGTAGCGTAGATTTTTGGGCTTGGGTCATATTAATATCGCGTAAAGTATTAGCAGCTGGTTTGAGTTTCATAGCTTTCAATTTATCTTTGAATTCTTTATCCAGTTTGCTTACACGATCCATATGTTTAGATTTTCTAATGGAATTTTGCAAGCTCATTTTCCTATTAAATGTGCGTGGCATATATATTTAATTAATAAATAAAATTGAAATTCATCTAAAAAATATTGTTTAATACATATAAACCTTCAATCATGGAACTTTTTAAAACAATGTCTATTTCTTTCTGTAAAAAATCTGGTGATAATGTCGTTGAAGCCAACGATAAACAGCAGATTATCGATATTTTGGATAAAAAATATTCTATCAATTTTAAGACTAACCGCGCTATGATATTGAATCATAAATCTTTATCATATTTGCGTATGAATCCACATCTTATTTCAATTAAATCAACTGGTTCTAATTATTATCTTCTTCTTACTAAAATTAATGATGTTTCTTGCGCCTTCTTTATAGATAGGAAAGTGAAACAAGGCTATAGTTTGCCTCGAATCATTTCAGTTAATTTATCTTTTAATGATGAAGTATTTAACGACACACTTATTGATGGTGAACTTATCAAAGATTCCAATAATAATTGGATGTTTCTGATTTCTGATATGACTATATGCAAAGGTAAAAAAATGAATGGTAATATTGTAGAGCGCATGGATCAACTGGTCAATATTCTTGAGACTGAATTCCGACAAGACCCGATAAAAGATATCTGTCCGTTGCGAGTTAAGCGTCTATTTGATTATTCTGAATATAGTTATCTAATTACTCAATATATCCCGAAGCTATCTTACAATATTAGAGGTCTATATTTCAATACACTAAATAATCGGCATTGTAATCAATTATTCATTTATAAAGAAACTGGAAAGAAAGTGCAAAGGAAACAAATAACGAACGAAGATGATGTTCGCACTTTTGAAATTAGAACTACTATGCAACCTGAAATTTATGATCTTTATCAATTGAAACAAAATGAAGCTGTAAGAATGGATATGGCGCATATATCCGGTCTCAAAGCTTCTAAGCTTATGCGTGAATTATTTGATAATAATGATGAAACAGTATATGTAAAATGTAGATTCAACAAACGATTTAATAAATGGGAGCCTTTTGAGAGGGGTCAAAAAGAAGATATATATGGGGAATAAAATCTTTATTATATTTAAATGTGGTATACAATAGGTTCATTATTCTATTTTTTTATTGCTATTATAATATCGCAATTTATTAAGGACCCAAATCTTAAAATAGCATATTGGCTTATGCTTTTCTTATTGCATATATCGTTATCAAATATCTACATGTCAACATATTTCTATATAAAATTACGTGAAACTCCTGGGATTAAAGGAGAGCGCGGATCTCCTGGCGAAAAAGGTCCCGATGGATCCAATGGCGTTTGTGTAATATCGCCTTCGTGTGGTATCGCTAATTGCCGTGATTTAATAGATAAAGAATTGGTTAAAGATATACCAGAATATGCTAAGATACGTAATAAAATATCCAAGAGCATCATGTTAAATGATGATGAAAAACGCATATTAAGTAAGTTAAATGATTTTACTGATCTGTTAATTCCTATGTGTGAAAGTGGTAAAATGACTAAATCTGAATTTGTTACACACATAAAAAACTCTCTATAATTTTCTCTTTTTTATTTAATGGTAATAAATTACATTATATTATTTGTTCTTGTATTTTTATTCGTTATTATTAATTATATACGGATTATATACACAACTTCAGGTGGTTTTAGAACATTTAATGAAACTATTGCTTATTGGAATATGGCCCTTGTTGTAGGCCAAATTGCTATGTGTATTTATATTTTTTACAGTGTTCGCGGAATGAAAGGAAATGATGGACCTCCTGGTCTAGAAGGACCACCGGGCAACCCCGGTAAAGATGGAAAGTGTTTGGCATCATGTGGTCAGAAAGTATGCAATGTTGTCATAAGGAATAGAATAAATTCCCACTTCAAAAAGAAGACGAATAATAAAACAAATATAAAAAATAAAATTTTATTGGATAGACTGAATAAAATATGTTTCAGTCGAAATTACTATGGAATATTAGTAACTAAACATAAAAAACGACCCAATGAAAAGCAATTGATAGAATATATAGGTGATCTATATATTAGCTGGATTGATCTAATCTTAAAAAAACGTAATGGTGTCGAATTTCTTTTGAGTGACGGCGCTCAAAAATCCTTTTTCGGTGTAAAGGATAATCCTATTGACGAAATGGAAAAATATGATATATGGCATTGGGGCTCTAAATACAAATATAAGCCTATTGTTAGAATACAATGTGCTAAAAAAACCAACAAGCCATCCGGTGCAGACCAAGAAATATATGTATATTACACCAATAATGATTATAGGATGATATATGATAGCAATGTTAAAAAGAATACATATGGGCCCAATAATTGTCCCTATAATCAATTAGGGACTGATTTTACAAATCCACGTGGTTTGACTAAATGTTATTATTTTGATAATAATAATAATAGTAGATTAGTCGATGTATATTTGCATAAAAAATATAAGAATTTTAAAAAGGAAATCTCTTTTTTTAACAGAGAAGCATTTTCTTCTGAAAATAATCAGCAATTTTTTCCATGTGGCACAATATGGCGAGGACGAGACGATCTTCATAGAACTCGCCTGAAAAACTACATTGGACCTGAAAAATTCACAATACTAATCAGCGGTCGCACCCAAACACCTACTGATTATGAACTAATCTGGTCTAATAGTCAAGGATGCACCGAATGTTTTGATTACGAAGATATAATTAGCATTTGGAGACCAAAATGTCCTGAAGGCTATGTTTCATTGGGTGATGTAGCTGTAAAAGGAACGACTAAACCCGATCTTGATATGATACGAGTTGTGAAAGAAGAATATGTAAGAGAAGTTCCTCTGGAGAAAAAGGTTTGGACAGAAGCTGGATTTGCTAAACTAACTTATAATAGTGAAGGAGAAAAAACAGATACACAAACATTACAATCCGTTTCTATATGGCCCATAGGTTATAATGTAGTAGACGAAGAAAGATTAAATCAAAAAAATAGAGAGCTTGAATATTCGGGAGGTTACAGTTTATTCAGAGCCAACAATTCACATCTAAAACCAGCAGAAAAAGGCTATTTACTTAAAGATGAATTCATTTACAAAGTAAATACCCCAGGCAATTTGGGTCAAAATACCGAATTAGGGTTTGGTTGGTTGGGTGGTAAACCGCGTGAAGGAAAATATAGTGTATATAATTATTTAGGTATTACTTCATTTGGGATAATAACTAATATTGATACTGAATATTCTCCTGATGGATTAGGAAAATCCTATTATATACAACATGTAAAAGATAATTTATATGGAATAAAAGCATTGAACCCTAAGAGTAATCTCTTCGAACACTATTATCAAAGTAATAATGATGAAGAATTTACTTTTGTTGAAAATCTTTCAAAGACAAATCCGAAACAACATTGGGAATTGGTATTAATCTATAATGAAAAAGATGAAATAAAGAAAAAAGACGATTTAGTCATGATCCATTTAAAAAACAAAGATAATGGCAAATTTTTCACACAAAATTTCGATTCACAAGGTTTGAATAATGAAAGTGAAAGCGATGGTTCAAGTGGTAGTATTTTTGTTTTCCAAAGTTATAATGGAGATATTTTTAATTAATTTCTATGAAAATTATAATGATAATTTATGAAATATTATTGGTTTTAACTATTTTAATCATTTTGAATGTATTCTTGTTTTATTCAAAAAGTATAAGTATGTTTTGGAGTTTATTCTCAAATCTAATTTATGGTTTATTGACTATATCATATTTTACACTTAGATATACCAATTTAACAAATTTCTTCTTTTTAACACTAATATTAGGACTTTTAAGTGCATTGATGTTGAAATCTGGTATTAATCTTAATCAAATGCAAGAAACATATAGAGAAGGAACATTCCTTTTTTGGTTCATGCTAGTATTAACAATAATAACATTATTAGGAATGATTAGATCATTCAATTATGCAATAGATTTATTGTATATGGAAGCACCAACCGGCGATAAAGGTTTTACGGGTCCAATAGGAGAAAATGGCGACACATTAGATAGTGATCTTAATATGTGTTATAATCAAGGAGTAGAATTGGTAGAGAGAACAATTAGAAAATACAAAGATGATAATAATGTTGAATATGACCCAAAGCTATTACAATTCAAAAATCTCTATTTTAAAAGACAAATCAAAAATATTTGCAATAGCGAACACTATAAAAAGTTAAAAAAGATGTATGGTTCACATTATGGTCCAGTTAGTGAAATGAATAATGGTCTTGAAAAAATGATTAGACACTTATTAACCTATAGAAATGGATTAAGATTTCTTGAAGATGAATTTTTTGTAAAATATCAAATGGAAAATCAATTGATGACACCAGGAGAATCGGTAAGTCCTTTTGTTATGATAGAGCAAAATGAAGTTTGGAATTGGGTCAATAAATAATCTACAAATATATTAATATTATGATTGAGGTAATCATTTATTTCGTTTTGTTAACACTTTATTTAAAATTACCTTTATTTGAAAATTATCGTAAATCTACATCAATAAGATTCAATAGTTTATTGATTTTATTGAGTGTAGCTCTATTCATTTATTCGTGTGTGAATATCATATTATATCCAGACTATATATTTAGTCTCAACCTCGAAAACTTATCAAGAAGACAAGGTGCTCTTTTAATATGGATAGTATTCTTCATAACAGTTTATGGCTTTACTATTTCCCATTACTATATGAAAGAATCTGCTAAAAAACCAGGAGTCGATGGCGATAAAGGCAACCGTGGCTTGCGAGGGGAAATTGGTGACAATAAAGTATGTAATCCTAAAGAATGCACTAAAGATATATGTTTTAAAAAAACGCTGGAATTTTGTTCTAAAAAATATAGAAAATATGTGAAAAAAATGTATCCTGAAATAACTTACGAGCCACTTTTTAACAATAAATTTTTAATGGATAAAATGCGAAAATTATGTAAATCAGATCAAATACAGAAAATGTTTAAAAAAGATGGATATGGTAACACATATAGATATATTAATAATAACTGGGAAAAATGGCTTAATATAATATTAAAATACAAAAATGGAATAATGTTTATCGAAAACGAAACATTAACCGATAATGATTTTGATAATCTTATAACAAAAGAGGACAAATTATATTCGTCGTTCGAAAATTTAGAATCACCTGGCACACCTTCTCAAGGCGCCGAAACTCCTTTCGATGAACTGAAAAAATATGATATGTGGTATTGGGGCGAATCTAATGCTCTTATGCCCAGAGTAATATATAAATGCGAAATCAATGATAAAAAGGATACTTTGAAAAAAATCAGCTCTAATCATTATAAAGAATTATGGGAAAGTTCAAATGCAAGACAAGCATATATAGATAGGGGTAATTTGGTGAATGGAACGTGTGTTCGTAATAAAAAGTATATACCATTTCTAAGAAAAGGTTCAAGTGACGTCTCAATATATAGACCCGAAATATTAGAATACAATGATGATTTGTATTATCCTCTTGGAGATGTTTTAATGGAAGGTAAAATAAATGATATAGAAAAAACCCATGTAAGTAAAAACGATCCAAAGATACAGGATAAACTCAAAACTAAAGGCCCTCATGATACAACCGAAATTATTACTGGCGATATCAAGCACCCTGTAGATTTTGAACCCGTATTTCGATCTCCACGCATGCGCGGTGAAGGTATAGGTCTAAAAGGATTTAGTATATGGAAACCGATTCCTCCACCTGGATATAAATGTCTCGGGTTGGTGTTGGATAACACGCCTAATATGATTCCACCAAATGCTGATAATATTGCATGTGTTCCTGAAAAATGTGTAAGAAAATATAGTAATGAAAAAAAGAAAGTATGGTCTAATGAAAGTGAAGATAGATGCTTCGGTAATTGTGGTTGTGACCAAGAAACAGGTGAAAAAGATACTGATAGCACCGATAATTTAGAATTAACAAAAATGATGAACCATTATTTTAAAAATGATGATGACCTATATGAATTAATACCTGAAACTGAAATAGATTCGTGTTTTGATAGAGCAAAAGAAAGAGAAACTGGAGCATCAAAATGGAAATTTAATTCAAAGAATGATTTTAAATATAGTGTTTACAACATATATAATAAAAAATAATTCTCAAACTATATTAATGTATTATTTAAATTTACCTTTGCGAATATGGAAATACGTCATATTATTTGTAACTATAGTCACAATTATTGTATCAATATTAGTATTTAGAAATGAAAACATTGACTCTTTTGTAAGGTTTATAGTAGTATGGCTAGGTATATTACTTTTACTTAATTTCGCTAATATGTATTACACAATTGATAATTACATGAAATATAGCATCGTTATTGGAGATAAAGGTCCTAAAGGTGACTCCGGACCACGAGGATATAGAGGCACTAGTTTTGTTTGCAATATGTGCGGCGATGGTGGTAAAGAAGATAAAATGATATATGGTTCTAATGTGAACGATCAAGATCAAGTAATAGAAGATGAAAAAATGATGGTTGGAAAATGTCAGTTTCCTTTTATACACAATAACGAATTCCAGTATGATTGCACTACAGAACCACGCGAACCAGGTAAGATTAATGATGCCAGTGTTTATGGATGGTGTGCTACATCAACCAATAACGATTTATCATATAAAACATACGGTTATTGCAAAAATAGTGAAATAGAAAAACGTAGATTTGAAGCACGTAAAACCAGAGGAGCAAATCTTCAGAATTACCAAGAAACAAATTATGGAGTATTAGATATTGATATTGTAGAAAATCAAGTATCAGAAGGAAAATGTCCTGCTGGGTATAATCTTATTGATGTAGACCTAAATGAAAATACTACCGGTAAGTATATTTATATGTGTATAAAGAAAGGACTTGACGACTTTGGTATTAGTGATTTGAGTGTTTCGTTGGAAGGATCATCGTGTCCTGGTGGATTTTCCTTAATTGATGTAGATTTGAATGGAGGAATTGCTAATGCTCCCGTCAAGATATGCAAAAAAAGAGCAAACCAAGATTTTATTAAGGATATTAAGATTGTAAAACAGCAAACATGCCCTAGTGGCTATACACTTGTAGATGGTAATCTAAATCACGGAGTAAGCGGCACACCATTATATATGTGTATTAACAAAGAACGGGTTGATAATTCTAAAGTAATAGATACCGCATTCGTTTACGGAGTCGATAATACACTATATTTTTTCAGGAATGATCTGTTTTGGAAATACAGCGATAAATTAAATAGAGTTGCAGATGGATATCCTATGAAGATAAGCCAATTCTGGGGAAAACTACCAAAACAAATAGACGCTGTTATGACTTATCCTTATGATAATGAGACATACTTCTTTAAGGGAGACGTATTTTGGAAATATGATGCTAAAAAAGGTAAACTTGCTAATGGATATCCTAAGACGATTAAAACACATTGGAAAGGTATTCCAGATGATATAGATTCAATATACGTAAAGAATCGTAAAGTATTTTTCGTAAAGAAAGACCTATACTTTTTGTATGATGATAAAAAGAAAAAAGTAAAGGCTGGTTATCCAAAAAAGATAGCAAATAAATTTCCTAATGCACCTGCTTTCCCGTCAGCTGTATTTTATTATCCATTTCAAGAGAAAACTTATTATATTGTAGGTCCAGATATTAAAATATACAAAAAAGGGAACGAAACAAGTGATTCGCCTAAAAAATTGGCAAATACATTTATGGGTATTATTTAATTTAAAATATCAAAAAAATATTATTAAATATATTTATGTGTAAAGTGCCTTGTAAATTTAACATGTTTAATCCTCTTTCATACATATATTCCGGACTTAAATTTATATTTAATAATAATAAAGAAGAGAAACCTAAATATGAATTAAGAGAGATTGTTATAGAGGAACAACCTGTAATAACTGAGCCATATGAACCTCCTGAAAAATGTTTAAAAAGTAAAGAAGTAAAAGATACTTATGATTTTTACACTAATATTTATTCTGAATTTGATATTGTGAATTCTATTGATGCTTAACAACACCATTTAAATATTTTTCTTCTTGGCACAAGTCTACCATTGTTAGTTTCTACCAAAAGATCTATCATACCTGGTAAAAGTCTTTTAATTACTGGATCCCAAATTGCATCATCTCCTGGGCCATCAGTAATATCTACTAAGTGTTCTAACATTTTGATTACAAGATTTTTCTTTTTTTCAATATCAAGATTTTTATACGTGTTAGCTTGAATCATGAGTTGAGGTAATATAAAGTGAAGATTATCAATAGATAAATCTTCAATATCTTCGGCAATGACTTCGATTAACGATTTTTGTTCGTGTGTTAAGCTCATTATAATATAATTTAATATAAAAAAAATATAAAAATATAGCATATGGGAGATACAGCTAATTTTATTATTACAGCTATATTACTATTCATTTTTTCGGCTATGATATACTTAATAAAACCTTTATATAAAGGTAACTATATTAACAAAGAAGAAGAAAAAGCCTATAAAGACGTTAGTAGATTTATGATTCCCCTAATTTCTATGGCATGTTTCTTTATGAGTACATACTTCATTGCCGCTGTAATCCAAGAAGGTAATTATGAATTTTCGGGCATATATTACACAATATTATTATGTATCATTTTCACTATTTTAAATAATACTGTATTGAGTTCCGATAAAATACGAGAATACATTCGAGGTAAGAAATTCAGTAATTTAGGATTGATTATGACTATGAGTGTAGGTTCAATTGTCTTTGGATTCTTGGATAACTTCGGTCTTAAATTAGGCACTGACGCGCTTGACACAAGTTTCTTGAATATATTCTTAGGTCCATTTTCAGTAGACACACGATTTAAGGATCATAAAGATAATATATCCGAAAATATTACCCGTATTAATACATGGTCAAATAGCAAATGGAAATCTGTATTGAATCAGCTTCTAAGATTCCAGAAGGAAATAAAAGAAATGGGTGAAAAAAATAAAATAGAAGATTTTAGCGCATTTATTGATGATCTAGACTTTTTTGTTGATCCGGAACGAGGCGGAGGACCTCTGAATATACCACAAGAAATTTTAGATAAAGGACCTGTATTTGTCCATGCATATGTAAAAAATATTAAGGATAAATATGACCTGATTGATGGTTCAAAAAATATGATGGGTAATACATTCTCAGATTTTATTGGGGCAGTATTAGGTGCTGCTGTTATTAACCTATTCATGTATACTACAGCATATGATGGTATAAACACGGGCGATGATGTTGTTGATGAATCATTTTGGACTAAGAACTACAACGCATATGCTCCATTCTTGGAGGCATTTTCTATGGCTATTGGTTGTTCTATTCCAATTTTCATTAATATTGCTATGGTTCGTAATGATTATAATAAGAGTAATTTCTATTCATGGTTAGTAATAGCGATTGTAAGTATACTCGTAGGTGTAATTATGTATTTGAGTGTAAAAGGTGTTCGAAATATGACACATGACGAAAAAGTAAATTCAGTGAAAAAGACTATTAATGACCTGAAAGATAGATTAGATATTACTGATAAAAATGAAAATGAACTCAATGATACTATAGATAAATTTGTTGATACTTTAGTATAATTTTTATGTGATAATTATTTAATGTATAGTGAAGTGATATTACTTATAATCCTTGTAATTTTCATTTTTTTTATTATGAAAGCTCAAAAAAGAGAAAATTTTAATAATACTCAACAAGTGATATTATTTTATGCTCCATGGTGTTCTTATAGTCAAAATTTCTTGATTATATGGAAAAATATAAAAAAAAAGAAAGAATTTAAAAATCTGGATTTTGTAAGTGTGAATATAGATCAAAATCCAGTAAAAGCCAAATTATTCAATGTAAAATATGTTCCTATTGTCTACACAATCAATGGCGAAAATAAAAAGAAATGTCCTAAAGAAAACTTAAAGTCATTAGCAGATTTTAATAATTATTTGATGTCATCATTCCAATAATGTTGTATTTTGAACTATGATTTCTTGAACTTTTTCTTCTTTATGTATAAGAATAGATTCGATTGCTTTAATCAAGGCTATAATAGATTTCTTATCGGCACTTTGCATTTCTGATAATATATTAAAGATTATATTAATTTCAGTGTCGGACCAAAGTTTCTTCAATTCAGAAAAAATTTTATTTTCTTCTGTGATTTCATTACTCCTTTCTCTAAGTCTTCTATCTTCATAGTGTTTTTTAATATAAGTTCTATATAATTCCAATGAATGGGTGATTAGAGAATTATATGTGTATGAATTTTGAAGCTTTTTAACACCTTTTTCACTCAACAAAAAAATTGTTTTTATTTTGTCATCATTATAATCATACCAATCCATAGCTTTTTTGATAGGTTGGAATAAATTATGTAAATCTTCTCGATTATCACCTTGAGACCATCTTATAGGTCCTTGAAGCATACATGGTTCATTATAAGAAATCTTGTTAGTATAAAAGCTTATTTTAGTTCCTTTTGGTTTAAAGTTTAAAACTGCTAATCTAACCATACAAGAGAAAGGATCTAAAATAGCATTTTTTTCATTTTTTATAAATATGCTATTATAAATATTATTTGCTTTGGTTGAAATAAAATTGGACCACATAGATATAACACCAAATTATATTTTTAAGCTTTTTAAAAATTGATTATAACCATATAAATAAATTGTAATATTATATTACACTATGATTATACCTGTTCGTTGCTGGAATTGTGGAAAGATTCTTGCTAATAGATATGAAACTTATAAACAAATAGTATCAGAAGAGAAAAAGAAAAATGGATCTGATGAAGAAGGTGAAACTATTATTGATATTAATAATATTAAGAAAACCCCTGAAGGTAAAGCTTTAGATCAGCTTCAAATTAAGCGTTATTGCTGTAGGAACGTCATGTTATCCCATATTGAACTAATTGAGATTATTTAATTGAAAAAAAAACCACCATTAATTATAATATGGATAATAAAAAATTATTACCACTATGTTTTTTTTTATTGCTAGTTTTCATTAATAAAAAAAATACATACGGATTTCTTCTACTAATAAGTAGTATTGTGTTATATTTCAAAATTCCTAAATTAGCATTGTTATCTCTCATTTTTTGGGTAATAGTTGTGTTGAGATCTAACTACAATGAATATTTCACTACTATATCGCCACCGTCATCTACGACAGAGCCACCGTCATCTACGACAGAGCCTGTTTCATTGTCTGATGGAAATAAAGTTAGATTATTCGCTCATT
>MDTB01098039.1_pt1 | contig 15553 bp, 17 predicted proteins | sample 811161 | NCBI WGS metagenome assembly MDTB01 (sample SAMN05326650, study PRJNA326480) | marine metagenome | isolation source: seawater | place: Mediterranean Sea | collected 2009 | reverse complement strand
GCTGTTGGATACAAAAAGCTTAATTCAATGAGAGAAAAAATTTATCAAAGATTAAAAAAAAAAAATTATAAATTTACAAACATAATACATCCAAACTCTCTATGTAGATTTAAAAATATTGGAGAAAATAATATAATTTTTGAGTTTAACAATATTCAAAGCGGTGTCCAAATTGGAAATAATACCATAATTTGGAGCTCAAACCATATTGGCCATCATAGTGAAATAGGTGATAATTGCTTTATATCATCTCATGTTGTAATTTCAGGCTCTGTTAAAGTATCTAATAATAATTTTTTAGGTGTTAATTCAACTATAAGAGATAATATTTCAATAGGAGCAAATTGTATAATAGGTGCTGGATCTTTAGTGCAAAAATCTTTACCAGAAAATTCAATTTTAAGAAATAAATCTACAGATATTTCAAAAATTAAATCAGATAAAATAAAATGAATTGGATTAAAAAAGGTCTCATTTATAAACCTAAAGAAAAATTTTTTTCATCACACTCTCAGTTACCAATTTCTATAAAACTAAAAGATAGAGTAAGATTGTTTTTTAGTGGAAGAGATAAGTTTAATCGATCCAGACCTTATTTCATTGATCTTGATATTAATAATTTGAAAAAAATTATTTCTAAAACAAAAGGGCCTATTTTAGAACTAGGAGAGGCAGGTACATTTGATGATTGTGGAGTAATGCCAACACATATTATGAAGTATAAAAAAAATTATTATATGTATTACATCGGATGGAATAATAGAAAAAATATTCCTTACTCTAATTCAGTAGGACTTGCATTGTCAAAAGATTGTAAAAATTTTAAAAAAATTTCAAAAGCACCTATTTTAGACAGGAACATATTCGATCCTTTTTACACAGGAACTTTCACTGTAAAAAAAATAAAAAATAAATTTGAGGCTATTTATCTATCTTGTATTGGATGGAAAAAAATAAAAAAACGCATGGAGCCAATTTATGATTTTAAATTTGCTAGCTCAAAAGATGCTATCAACTGGAATAGAAAAGGAAAAGTTGCAATTAGCTTAAAAAAAAATGAAGGTGGTTTATCTGCAGCAACCATAGTTAAATTTAAAAATATTTTTCATATGTGGTATTCTTATAGAGGCATATCAGAGTTTAGAAGAAAAAATAAAAATTCCTACAGAATAGGCTATGCTTATTCAAAAAATTTCAAAAATTGGAAAAGAAATGATAAAAAATTTAACTTAGATTTGTCAAAATCAAGCAAAGACTGGGATTTCCAAATGATGGCTTATCCAAATGTAATTAAAATAAAAAAAAAGTTGGTCATGTTTTATAATGGAAACGGTTTTGGAAAAAGTGGTATTGGATATGCAGAAATGAATTTAATTGAAATATAAGTTAACAATTAATGAAATTTTTTTAATATCATTAATTGTTAAATATTCATGCATTGGTAGACAAAGAATACGTTTAGATACATTCTCAGAAACTTTCATACTTGGAGATTTTGAGTTAATTAAGTTTAGGCTAGGATAAAAATATCTTCTAGGAAAAATATTTTTTTTATTCAATATTTTTATACATTCATTTAGTTGCTTGTTTGATTTAAATATTATTGGAATATAGAGATAATTTAAATTTCGTGGTGATAGTGGTATAAAAACTTTTTTGTAGAGATGTTTTTTATATAAATTAAATACCTTTCTTCTTTTTTTAAATATTTCATCAATTCTCTTTATTAATGATAATCCCCAAGCGGCGTTTAGTTCACTCATTTTTCCATTAGTTCCTTCACCGGGAATATTTTTTTTTTCATTATAATCATATCCAATTTGAGATAATTTTTTTGCAATTTTGTAGTCTCTATATTTTTTAAAAATTATTGCTCCACCTTCACATGTATTAAAAAATTTTGTGGCCTGGAAACTTATTACACTTGCATCTCCATATGATAGTAAGGATTTATTTTTGTAAACTGAATTAAAGCAATGCGCAGCATCAAAAATTAGAAATTTATTATATTTTTTAGATATTTTTTCTAACTCAACTACGTTGCATGGATTTCCATATGAATGGGTTGTTAGTATTCCTGAACAATCTTTTAATGATTTGAGATCTAATTTTTTTTCATCAATATTTAGATCAGTTAATTTTATATCAAAAAATTTTTCTTTTTTTCCTATCCATTTTATAGCGTTATAAGTTGAAACATATGTAAATGGAGTTGTAGCTATTTTTTTCTTTGGATCAAAAGTTTTTAAAGCAATTTGTAGCCCAACGGTAGCATTACTAACTAAAAGTAAATGTTTTACTTTTAATTTTTTTTTTAATTTTTTTTCTAAGAGTTTTAAAAGAGGTCCATTAGTAGTCAGGTAATGTGTTTTAAATAAAGAATTTAAATGTTTTAAAAATTCTTTTTTTTCTGGTAAAGATGGTCTTGCAACATTAATTCGATTATTTTTTAAAATACTCATGAAGAAAAAATTTAATAAACTATTAGTTAAATATATAGAATTTCTTAAACAAAACAAAGCTTATTCAAAAAAAAACTATTTGACTTATGAAATTGCTATAGAGAAATTAAATAATTGGAAGAATGTAAGTTTAAATGAAAATTTGAAATGGTTTAATAATTTTAAAAAAAAGAAATTTTCAATTAAAAAAAAAAGTCTTTTAAAATTAAAAGATTGGGTTTTTGATATTAAAAAAGGAATGATTTATCATAAATCTAATAAGTTTTTCACCATTGAAGGTTTTTCAATTAGAGATGTTAATCGCGAAGTTAGTTCATGGGATCAACCATTAGTTAAACAGGTTGGATATGTTGGGGGTATAATTGGATTAATCAGATCAAATATAGATGGAATTCCTCATTATTTAGTTCAAGCTAAATTTGAACCTGGAAACTATGGATTAATACAATTATCTCCAACAGTCCAAGCAACGTTTTCAAACATAAAAAGAGTCCATAAAGGAAAACAAAATAAATTACTTAAAAAATTTTATTCTAGTCATAGCAAAACAATTGTGAAAAAACCTGTTTCTGAAGATGGAGGTAGATTTTTTAAAAAAACTAATATTCATTGGATAGTAAATTACAGTGGACCAAATTTTTCTATAGATGAAAGCTTTAAATGGTTAACTTATTATGAAATTGAGAGAATGATAAAATATAAAAGTATTGTCAATCCACATCTTAGAGCAATTTTATCACTATTATGAAAAAAAAAATTAATCTTTGTATTATTGGTCCGGGAAAACATTACCAAAAAAATATTAAACCAGCATTATTACTTACAAAAAAATTTAAAATTATTAAGGAGTTAAGAGTTAAATTTGATAATCATAAAAATAAAAATATTAGATTAAATCATGAATTGAATAATAAAATTGATGCAGTTTATATATCTACACCTTCTCACACGCACCATCTTTTTATTCTTGAAGCATTAAAATGTGGCAAGCATGTTATTGTAGAAAAACCATTTATAACGAACTCGTTATTTCTGAATAGAATAATTAAATTATCACAACAAAAAAGACTTTTTGTTTTCGAGGCATTTATGTACAGATTTCACCCAATGTTTATTTATTTAAAAAAAATATTAAATTCGAAAAAAATAGGAAAAATTAAATATGCAATAGCATATTTCAATATTCCTAGTATTTATCCAAATCATAGGTATTTAGATCTGAATGAGCAAGGTTTTTATTATGATACAGCAGTTTATCCATTAAGTTTGATAAACTTTTTATTTAACTGGAAATTAAAAAATATAAAACTTATTTCATCAAGTAGAGTAAAAAAAAATCAAACGGATTTGAGAGGTGGAATTGTTTTGAAAAAACTAAATAAGTTATTTTATATTTTTTGGGGTGAAAGCTTAAAGTATAAAAATAATTTAGAAATAGTTTTAGACAAAGGATCAATTTATACTGAAAAAATATTTACAAAATTAGATAACGAAAAAACAAATATAACTTTGTTTAAAAAAAAAGAAAAAAAGATAGTTTTTAATGAGAATAACCAATTTAAACTGATGTTCATTTATATTTATAACTCAATTGTAAATGATAAAAATTTTGAAAAAGAGAGGGAAAATATTGTATTTAATCAAAATATTTTTGCTAAATTTAAAAAATGAGAAATAAATTTTTATCTAAAAAAAATTATATAATTGCTGAAGTTGGGTTAAATCATGATGGTAATTTCAATTTATTAAAAAAATTAATTATACAAGCAAAAAAATCTGGTTGTAATGCAGTTAAAATACAATCTCTTGATTATGATTCTACTGAAGTTAAAAAAAAGCTTGATACAAAACTATATTATAAAAATAAAAAAATACCACTTGAGAAACTTTTGAAGAAACTTGTTTTAAGTGATAAACAACACTACAACTTATCAGAGTATTGTAAAATTATTGATATCGATTTGATTTCAACCCCTTTTTCTCTAAGACACGTCGATTTGTTAAAAAAAAATAAATGTTAAAAAAATAAAAATTTCTTCTCAAGACATCGTTTTTTTTGAATTAATTAAAAAAGTAGCAAAGACAAATAAACCAATTATTATTTCTACAGGAATGTCATCGCTAAAAGAGATTTCAAATGCTGTTAGATTAATTAAAAAATATAACAATAAACAAATAACCATACTTCATTGTTTGTCAAAATATCCATCAAATTATAGTGAATTAAATTTAAGAAGAATAATAAAGTTGCGGGAGAAGTTTAGTGATTGTAAAATAGGCTTTTCTGATCACACGCTAGGATCATCTGCAGCAGTAGTATCAAAATTTTTAGGAGCAGAAGTTTTTGAAAAACATTTTACTCATAATAAAAACGCAGAAGGATGGGATCACTCAATGTCATTAGACTTTAATCAAATGAGAGATTATTGCAATAGTATAAATTACATTAAAAAATCTTTAGGCAATAAAAATTATTCTAATATTTTAGACAAAAATCAAAGAAAGACTATGAGAAGATCTATAATTGCAAAAAATACAATCAAAAAAAAACAAAAAATAAAAATTGATGATTTAGATTTCAAAAGACCAGGAACAGGAATTTCACCAGATAAAATAGAAACAGTTCTAGGAAAAATAGCATTACGGACAATTAATAAAGAGACTGCAATAAAGATTAAAGATATAAAATAGTGAAAATTGGCATAATGCAACCATATTTTTTTCCAAACATTGGCTACTATCAGTTACTGAACTATGTTGATATTTTTATAATTTATGACGATGTTAATTATATTAATAGAGGCTGGATAGATAGAAATTATATTAATTTTTTTAATGAAAAAATACCAATTAAAATACCTTTGGTTAAAAAAAGTCAAAATAAACTTATTTCAAATACAGAAATTTTAAATAATGATGAATGGAAAACAAATATAATCCAGAAATTATCTCTCTATTATAAAGCGAACACAAATTTCAAGGAAAATCTACAATTTTTTCAAGATATACTTTTTCATGAGGATAAAAATTTAGCCAACTTTTTAACAAACTCTATAAATAAATTTGCAGAAAGATTTTCAATTAATACTCAAATCAAAAGATCAAGTGAATTGAAAAATAATAAATCGTTAAGCGGAGAAGAAAAAATTTTAGAAATATGCAAAATTATAAATGCATCTGAGTATATAAACCTTTATTCAGGATCAAAACTTTATACAAAAAAAAATTTTGAAAAATCAAATTTAAAGTTATCATTTATTAAAACCTTAAAGAGTGTAGATGATGATATAAATTATAGTTTTTCAATTATAGATTTAATTTTTAAAAATTCTTTTAGGCTCAACAAACATTTAAATAATTTTGAATTAGTGTGAAAAAAAATATACTTTTTAAAACATTCATAGATAAAAAAAATGGAGCCGGACATTATTATCAATCAATAAAACTTGCATCACATTTGAGAAAAAAAAATAATATTTTTTTTTTCATAAATAAAAACGAAAATTTTAAAAAAAAAAAATACATCAAATACATATTTTATAAAAAAGTTGATTTTAATTCCAAAATTCCAAATGGCAAATTCGATACTGTAATATATGATTTTCCAATCAATGAAATCAAAATAAATAAAAAAAAAAATGTAAATTATTTTTTTCACACAAATACAAAAAAAAAAATTAAATCAAATGCTGACTTTGTTATTGCAACGAATATCAATCAGTCAAAGTTTCTATATCCAAAACATTTTTTAGTTAGTAGAGAAAAATATTTGATGTATGGACAGAGTATAAAAAGAAAAAATAAAGAAATTAAAAAAAAAATAAAAAAAATTTTTCTTTGCTTTAGTTTACGGACAGATATAAAAAAATTAATAAAATTTTTATTTACACTTAATTATGCTTTTAAAGAGTTAAATGACATAAAAATAGATTTCTATTTACATAGAGAACAGTATAAAATTCTTAAGAAATTTAAAATTTATTACAAATTAAAAATAAATTTTTTAATAAACACAAATGTTGTTAAATCAGATTATGATCTATGTTTTTGTACTTATGGTAATATCTTGTTAAATACACTATACTCAAGAATTCCCACAGTTGTGTTATTTGAAAACTTCTTACAAAAAAAAAATCTTCAAAATGTTTATTTAGAAAATTCTTTTAAGACTTCTTATTTTACATCATCTAAAAAAAATATAATCAATATGTTGAAAAATTTAAAAAAATATAGTGTAAGGAATAAAATATATAAAATACAAAATAAACTTAATATTAGTGAAAATTCTCATAAAATATCCAGCTTAATTAACAATAAAATCAATTAAAAATATGAAAGACTCTATTTGCATTATTTTAGCTAAGAAAAATTCAAAAGGTTTAAAAAATAAAAATATAAAAAATTTTTTTGGTAAGCCTTTAATTTATCATACAATTAAGCCAGCCTTAGAAGCTAAAATATTTGATAAAGTTATTGTCTCAACTGATTCAGAAAAAATACAAAAAATGTCTATTAAATATAAAGCAGAGGCACCATTTTTGAGGCCTAAAAAATTTGCGAATTTTAAATCTTCATATCAAGATGCACTTCGACATTCTCTTGATTGGGTAAAAAATAATTATGGTATATATAATTATGTATTTTATACCTTTCCTACAAATCCTTTAAGGTTAAAAGAAGATTTTATTAAGCCTTATAAAATTTTGAAAAAAAATTCTAAAGTTGATCTTGTAGCGTCAGTCTCGAAAGATATGCACCCGATATTTTGGTCAGGTAAAATTAAACGTGGAAATTCTTTAAGAAATTTTATTAAACCACAATTTTGTAAAAACAGACAAGAATTACCTGAAACTTATCACGTTGATGGGTCAGTTTTTTTTGGAAAATGGAATGTTTTTTATAATAAAAAAAATTTTTGGAAAATAAATACAAAAGCCTATATCATGCCTCAAAAAAGATCTGTAGATATAGATAATATTATCGATTTTAGGTTGGCAGAGATCTTAAAAAAAAGAATTTAGTTTTGAAAAAAAAATTTTTAATTTTAGGTGGCGCAGGGTTTATTGGTTCAAATTTTGTTGAATATTTAAAATTAAAAAAAATACAATTTAAAATTGTAGATAATTTATTGGAAGGATCTGACTATATATTTTATAAAAAAAATAAAGTTCATATATATAAAAAAGATGCTTCTAATTTTAACTTTCTCAAAAATATAATTTTAAAAGTTAATCCTGATTATTTAGTAAATTTTGCAGCACAAAGTCATGTAGATAGATCTATAAAAAATCCTGAAAACTTCATTTTTAATAATTTAAAAATTACTTATAATATTTTAGAAATTAAACGAAAACTTAATTTTAATTTTAAATTTATAAATATTTCTACAGATGAAGTGTATGGTTCAATCAAAAAAGGTTTTTTTACTGAAAAATCATCTTTACTTCCAAATTCTCCTTACTCAATGTCAAAAACTAGTTCAGATTTACTTTGTAGATCTTACTATGAAACATATGGTATAAAAACACTTACATTAAGATTATGTAATAATTATGGTTATAGACAACATGATGAAAAGTATATTCCAACTATATTAAGAAAACTTAAAAAAAATCAAAAAATACCTATTTATGGGGATGGAAAAAATAGAAGAGAATGGATGTTTGTTGAAGATAGTGTGAAAATTATTTACAATTTATCACAAAAAGCTAGTAACGACATTATTAACATTTCAAGTTGTTTTGAAATTGACAATTTGCAATTGGCTAAAAAAATTATTTTAAAATATCATAATACTAATAATTTTATGAAGTATATTAAATTTGTAAAAGATAGACCTGGCCATGATTTGCGATATTCTTTAAGATCAAATAAATTAAAAAAAATTATAGGAAATTATAAATTTATTTCTCTTGATGAAGGTCTTTTAAGAACAATAAATTGGTATAAGAAAAATAGATAAAACATGATAAAAAAAATTGGGATAATTCTAGCTGGTGGCAGAGGTACAAGGTTAAATCCAATTACAAAATATATTAATAAGCACCTTATGCACATTTACAATAAACCAATGATTTTTTATCCATTATCTTTAATGATTTTGTCAGGGATTAAAAAAATATTTATTGTTATAAATCCTGGAGATTTGGAAGTATTTGAAAAATTAATTAAAGAAGAGATTAAAAATCACAAAGTAGAAATACAATTTTTAATACAAGAAAAACCTGATGGAATTGTTGGAGGATTAAAGTTACTAAAAAAATATATTTCAAAAAATACAAAAATTTTAACTATTTTAGGTGATAATTTTTTACTTGGCCAAGGGGTAGTTAATAATTATATTTTACCAGCTATCAGTTCAAAAAAAGGTTGCTCAATATTTACCATATATAATAAAAATCCAAGTAAATTTGGTGTTTTAAAATTAGATAAAAAAAAAAATCCTTTAAGAATTGTTGAGAAACCAAAAAAATTTGTATCTAATGATATAGTAGTTGGAATCTATGTTTTTAATCATAAATTTATTGATTTTATAAAGAATATAAAAATCTCTAAATTTAATCAATTTGAAGTTACAGATTTGATAAATGAGTATATTAAAAGAGATAGCATTAGCTTTAAAAAATTGGGCAAAGGAACAACATGGTTAGATTGTGGTGAATTCGAAGAACTTTATAAAGCCTCTCAAGTTGTAAGATTTCAATATACCAATTATGGAAATGATATTGGAAATTTTAAAAAATAATTTAAATAGATTTGTGAATAATGAAAATATCGATTGGTACTGCACAGTTTGGTTTTAAATATGGTATCACAAATAGTACAGGTCAAGTTTCACAGAAAGAAGTTAAAAAAATAATTAATTTTTGTAGAAAAAAAAAAATTTCTTTTTTAGACACTGCCTCAGAATATGGGATCAGTGAAAAAATAATTGGAAAAACAAAAATTGATAAATTTCAAGTCGTTACAAAAATACCTAAAATACCAAAAAATATTTCTAATATAGAAAGCTGGATTTCAAAAAAAATAAATAATTCCTTAAAACAACTAAACTCTAGAAAAATTTATGCTATTTTGCTTCATTCACCAAAAGATCTTTTCTTAAAAAAAGGAGCCCGAATATATAAAATCTTAGAACATTTTAAAGAAAAAAAAAAAGTAAAAAAAATCGGCGTATCCGTATATGAAACAAGTGAATTAAAAAAAATTATTCAAAATTATAAAATTGATATTGTTAATCTTCCTTTATCATTAGCTAATAGATCTTTTTTAAAAAAAAATTTTTTAAAAAAAATTAAACAAAAAAATATTGAAATTCATGTTAGATCAGTTTTTTTGCAAGGTTTACTTTTAAATTACAACAAAGAAAAATTTAAATATTTAATGAAAACTAATTTTTTTAAAAAATGGGATTACTGGTTAAATTATAACAGGATAAGTGCCTTAGACGCTTGTATTTCTTTTGTGAAAGGAATTAAAGAAATTGATAAAATTGTTTTAGGAATTGACGACATGAAGCAACTTAAGTTAATCTACAATTCATATAATAATAAAAAAAATTTTATTTTACCTAATTTTGAAGGTAGCAAAAAATTAATAAGACCACAAAAATGGAAATTAAATGAAAAAAAAATCTATTAAACTTTGGGAGATGGCAAAAAAAATAATTCCTGGTGGAAACATGTTATTATCGAAAAGACCTGAAATGTTTTTACCAAATAAATGGCCTGCTTATTTTAGCAAAGCAAAAGATTGTTATATATACGATTTGGATAATAAAAGATATTTAGATATGAGCTTAACGGGTGTTGGAACTAATATTCTAGGATATGCTAATAAAGAAGTGGATAATGCTGTGATAAAAAATTTAAAAAAAAGCAATGTATCAACACTTAATTGCAAAGAAGAGGTGCTGCTTTGTAAAGAGCTTTTAAAAATTAATTCTTGGGCTGGAATGGTAAGGTTAGCCAGAACAGGTGGTGAAGCTAATGCTATATCGGTAAGAATTGCGAGAGCAAACTGTAAAAAAGATAAAGACCAAATAGCTATTTGTGGATATCATGGATGGCATGATTGGTATCTTTCAGCAAATATAAAGAATAAAAAAAATTTAGATAATCATTTATTATCAGGGCTTAGTGTAGATGGGGTACCCAAAGAACTCAGAGGTACTGTACATCCATTTATGTTTAATGATTTAGAAAGTTTTAAAAAATTAATTATAAAACAAAAAAAAATTGGAATAGTAAAGATGGAGGTACATAGAAATCTTCCTCCAAAGAAAGAATTTCTTGAAGGTCTAATTAAAATAGTAAAGAAGAAAAAATTAATACTTATTTTTGATGAGTGTACATCTGGTTTCAGGGAAACGTATGGTGGAATTCATAAAAAATACAAAATTACACCAGATATATGTACTTTTGGAAAAGCATTAGGTAATGGTTATGCAATTACAGCTGTCGTGGGTAAACTAAATGTTATGAAAAATTCTCAAACCTCGTTTATTAGCAGTACATTTTGGACAGAAAGATCAGGACCAACAGCAGCACTCAAAACTTTAGAAATTATGAGAAGAAAAAAAACGTGGAAACAAATTTCTCAAAAAGGAATTAAGATCAAAAAGAGAATACAAATATTAGCTAAAAAATACAATATAAGCATGCAAATAATGGGAAATAATGGTATCCCAACTTTCACATTTAATAGTAAGAATAATTTAAAATACAAAACATTTATTACTCAGGAAATGCTTAAAAATAAAATTTTAGCTAGCAATGTGATTTATGTTTCAATTGCACATAAAAAAAGTGATATTGAAAAATATTTTTATAATTTAGAAAAAATATTTAAAAAAATTTCATTTTGTGAAAATAAAAAACATAGAATTGAAAATTATTTAGAGAGTGAAATTTGTCATCAAGGCTTTCAAAGACTGAACTAAAAAGAATTTATTTATTTTCAATTAGTTCATATAATGTTGGGCTGGGTCATAAATTAAGATGCAATAAATTAAAAAAAAACTTAATTGATAAAAAACATAAAGTTAAACATTTCAATCTTGATATTAAAATAAAATCACTAGATAAAGATAAGATTAAGTATTTTAATAAAATATTTTTACTTAGTAAAAAACTCAATTCAATAATAATTTTAGATATTAGTAATAAATATTTCTTAAAAAAAAAAGATATAGATATTCTTAGAACACAATTCCTCTTTAATAAAAACATATTTATAATTGATGATCCAATTATTCCAAATTTATCTAGCAAACTAAATCTTAAAAAAATAAAATATATTTTTCCCTATGATCTAAACACAGAACAAAAAAGAAAACTTAAAGGCACATCAAAAAAAGCAATAGGATTTAAATATTTTATTCATTATAAAAATGAAAAAAAAAAATTAAATTCACTAAATAAAAAAAATAAAAAAATCTTAATTACATTTGGTGGAAGTGATTTAAAACATAAAACAGAATATGTTTTAAATTTAATAAAAGATTTAAAACTTAATTCTAGATTTAAAATTGAGGTAATTTTAGGCAAATATTTTAAAAAAACGTATGAAAATAGAATTAAAAAATTAAAAAATATAAAAAATTTAAGCTTATCAAAATTTCAGAATAAAATCGATTATTCCAAAATAAATTATTTAATAACAAATTCAGGACTTACCAAATATGAAGCTTTATTTTATGATATAAATATAATTATATTTTCAGATACAAAAAAATCTTTAGAAATGGATCAAATTTTTTCATCAAAATATAACCATACTGTTTTTTCTTATAAAAAAAATAATTTTAAAGATAAAAACAGATTGAAAAGTATTTTTACTAAGGATAAAAAAATTATACCAAAAAAATACAGTTTTAATAGTTTATATAAATTTATATTATCTGATGAATAAAATTTTTATTATTGCAGAGATAGGATCAAATCACGATCAATCACTAAAAAAAGCAAAAAAATTGATGAAAATAGCCAAAGATTGTGGTGCTGATGCTGTAAAATTTCAATTATTTAAGGGTACTGAATTATATCCTGATGATCAAAAATTACAAACTTTGATTAAAAAATTTGAATTAAACACTAAATGGATTGATATTTTGAATATTTACGCAAAAAAAATAAAAATTATAATTATGTATTCAGCATTTGACGTAAATTCACAAAAATTATTGTTAAGTAAAAAAATTAAGTATCATAAAATTGCTTCGAGTGAAGTTGTTAAATTTAATATTCTAAATTTATTAAAGAATAAAAATCAAAATATTTTTTTATCGACAGGCATGTGTGACTTAGATGATGTAAAAAAGGCTTACAAAATTTTAAAAAATAATAATCTAGTAATTATGCAGTGCTCATCTTTATATCCATGTACAGATGAAAATGTAAATTTAAATGTAATAAAATTATATAAAAAAAAATTTAAAAACATTAAAATTGGTTTTTCTGATCATACTATAAACGATACAGCAGCCTTAGTTGCTTTAGGTCTCGGTGCAAGATATTTCGAAAAACATATAACTGAAAACAAAAAAAGCAAAGGACCTGATCATTTTTATGCATATGAACCCAAAGAATTTGCAAGTTATGTTAAAAAATTAAGATCAGGCTTAGTTAGCTTAGGTTCAACTAATAAGGAAATTTTACCTTTAGAAAGGAAAAGTGCAAGAAGACTTGGAATTTATTCAAAAATTGAAATTAAGAAAAATGAAATAATTAAAAAAAAACACATTTACTATAAATTTCCTGCAACTGGAATTCGAGACAAAGAGCTTAATAAAGTACTAAATAAAAAAGCAAAGAAAACAATAAAGAAAAATAAACCTTTGTTTTTAAAAATGTTTTTGAAATGAAAAATAAAATAATTATATTTGGCAATGGTGAGATTGCTGAACTAGCATATTACTACTTTTCAAATTTCACCTCTTTTGAGGTAATAGGTTTCTCGATTGACCAAAATTTTATTAAAGAAGATACCTTTTGTAAAAAACCTATATTACCTTTTGAAAATATTGAAACTATATATAATTCTTCGGATGTTCTTTTTCATGTAGCCTTATCGTATAAAAAGCTAAATCAAATAAGAGCAAAAAAATTTCAAGATGTAAAATCAAAGGGGTTTAATTTAGCTAGTTTTGTATCGGAAAAATCAAATTTTGATAAAAATGCTTTTCAATATGGAGAAAATTGTTTTATTTTAGAAAATCAAACTATACAAAAAAATGTCAAGATCGGAAACAATGTAATGATATGGAGCTCAAATCATATAGGTCATGGAAGTCTAGTTGGAGATCATACTTATATTTCTTCTCAAGTTGTAATCTCAGGCCATTGCAAAATTGGAAAAAGATGTTTTTTTGGTGTCAACAGTTCAACTGCTGATTTTATAAATGTAGAAAATGATGTTTTTGTAGGAATGGGCGCTACTGTAGCATCAAATGTTAAATCTGGGAGTGTTGTTTTGAATAATAAATCTAAAATTTACGATAAGGACGATCGTATTTCCGAAATAATTAAAAAAAAATATTTTAAATTTTAATGAAGTATACTTGGAAAACGCATGGCTTAATAATTAAACCACTAAAAAATAGATGGTCGAAATCACATTGTATGCTTCCTACATTAATAAATATTAATGATAAAACCACTCGTGTTTTTTATGCAACTAGAAATTTTAAGAATCAATCAGTAGTAAGTTATTCTGATATTCATTTTGATAATAACGATGAAATTATACAAGTTATTCAATCAAAAAAAATTTCATTGAATATTGGAGATCTAGGAAATTTTGATGATAATGGAGTTCTGCCTTCTTCTTTAATTAAAATTAAAGGTAAATATTTAATGTATTATATTGGGTGGCAACCAAGGTCAACAACTAGATATTCATTAAAAGGTGGATTGGCAATTTCAACTGATTGTAAAAATTTTAAAAGAGTTTCTAAATCACCTATATTATATAACAACGAAGAAGAAAGTATTGATATTCTTACTGCACCATTTGTAATAAAAAATAAAAAAGAATATATCATGTGGTATGTTTCTGGAATAAGATGGGTAAATAAAAATTTTCCTCTTTATGATATTAAAAGTGCTATTTCTAAAAATGGAATAAATTGGGTACAGAAAAAAAAGACAGCTGTAAAATTGAAGATAGGTGAAAGAGCTCTTGCTAGACCGAACGTTTTTTTTGAAAAAAAAAAACTAAAAATGTTTTATTCATATGAAAAAAAGGTTGGAAATTATAAAATAGGTTTGGCATTAAGCAAAAATGGTAATGATTGGAAAAGAGAAGATAAAAAAGTTAAATTTATCGATAAATCTCCTTTTGAAAAAAATATGCAGGAGTATCCAAATATTTTAATAAGAAAAAATAAAACTTATTTATTTTACAATGGTGACAATTATGGAAAAGATGGAATATTGTTAGCCTCATTAGTTTAAAAAAATGAAACTAGCAATTAGTCAACCAACTTTTCTTCCATGGGCTGGTTATTTTTCACTGATTGATTATGTGGATCATTTTATTTTTTTAGATGACGTTCAATTTGAAAAGAGAAGTTGGCAACAAAGAAATTACATTAGCTTAAATCAAAAAAATTTCTTGTTAACAGTACCAGTCATTTCAAAGGGAAAAAGATTTCAAAACATAAATGAAGTTTTAATTTTGAGTGAAAATTTAGATAAAATTTCAAAAACAATATTTCATGCTTATAAAAAATCAAAGTTTTTTGAAAATTATTTTTTTGAAATTGATAAAATATTAAGAAATAACAATAAAATTTTAAACTTAAATTGTGAGTTGATCAAATATATTGTTAAAAAACTTGGTATAACTACAAAGATTAATTTTCAAACAGAAATTAAGATAAACTCAAAAAAAGAAAATTTAATATTTGATATTTGTAAAAAGCTTAAATGTGATGAATATATATCTACAATTGGTGCAAAAATATATTTAGAAGAATATGAAAATGTGCCTAATTCAAATATTAAAATTAACTATTTTACCTATACCGATAACCCATACAATCAGTATGACAATAATAATATTAACAAATTATCTGTTATAGATTTATT
>MDTB01071985.1_pt1 | contig 15558 bp, 13 predicted proteins | sample 811161 | NCBI WGS metagenome assembly MDTB01 (sample SAMN05326650, study PRJNA326480) | marine metagenome | isolation source: seawater | place: Mediterranean Sea | collected 2009 | reverse complement strand
GCTATGGATAAAGAATTGCGTTTTGCGATTCGCGAAGGCGGACATACAGTTGGAGCTGGTGTGGTAACGGATATAGTGGAGTAATTAATCGTAATGGCTGGAAATAGTAAAAGAACAATTATCCATATCGAAAGTACTGCAGGGACAGGTTATCGTTACACATTGACTAAGAGTAAAAAACTCCACCCAGAAAGGGTTGAGTTTAAAAAATTTGATCCAATTGTTAAAAAACATGTCATATTCAAGGAGACAAAGTAAATAAATTGGGAATGTTGGAATACTTTCTTTTAGTTTAGGAGAGTAGCTCAATTGGTAGAGCACCGGCCTCCAAAGCCGGGGGTTGCGGGTTCGATCCCTGCCTCTCCTGCAAGATATGAAGTAAATTTTATTAATAAATGAATAGAATAAAGCAATTTTTAATGGATGTTCAGTTTGAAATGAATAAAGTATCATGGCCTAATTGGGATGAATTAAGGGGTTCAACTTATGTTGTCCTATCTTTGTCCTTAATATTTACCGTTTTTTTATTTTTCGTCGACCTATTTTTGTCCAAAGTATTGAGTTTTATTCTTTAAATCATGGATTGGTATACCCTGCGAGTTATTTCCGGTAAGGAAAAAAAAAATAAAAGAAGCTATTCTGAGTGAGGTTTCAAATGCATCCTTGGGGGAGCAGATCAAAGATATTTTAGTTCCAACTGAAAATATTGTCGAAATGAGAGATGGTAAGAAGAAAGTCAAGGAAAAAGTTTTTTTCCCTGGGTATATGCTTGTGAATATAGAAATGAACAAGAATACACGATTCTTGCTTGAAAATGTCAATGGTGTCATATCTTTTGTTGGTCCTAAGGGTAACCCCCAACCACTAAAGCCAGAAGAAGCTCAAAGATTTCTTGGGGATTATGATGGTGAGGGTGGGCCAATTAAAACAACTGAAGCTGCTCCTTACAAAGTGGGCGATTCTGTAAAAGTTATGGATGGTCCGTTTATGGATTTTTCAGGAATGGTTCAGGAGGTAAATCATGACAAGCAAAAACTAAAGGTAATGGTTAGTATATTTGGTCGTCAGACTCCCGTGGAGCTTGATTACCTTCAAGTAAAATTGGAAAGTTAAATTCAGAAGGGAACTAATGGCAAAAAAAATAATTGGCTTTATTAAATTGCAAATCCAAGCTGGTCAAGCAAACCCTGCTCCTCCCGTTGGGCCTGCTCTGGGGCAACAAGGCGTGAACATAATGGATTTCTGTAAGGCTTTCAATGCGGAAACTCAAGATAAAATAGGCGATGTCATACCTGTTGAGATAACTGTCTTTGCCGATCGTAGCTTTACGTTCGTGACCAAAACTCCTCCTGCGGCTAAGCTGATACTAAAAGCAGCGAAAATTCAAAAGGGATCCGGTGAGCCTAACAAATCAAAAGTAGCTACAATCTCTGAAAAAAAACTAATAGAAATTGCTGAAATTAAAATGCCGGACCTCAATGCAAATACAGTAGAGCAAGCTGTAGAGATGATACGAGGGACTGCGAAGTCCATGGGCGTAGAAGTGGGTGGTTAGTTCAATAAAATGAAATTAAGTAAAAATAGAAAAGTAGCAACCGAGAAATTTAATAATTCGATGCTTTATCCCATTGAAAAAGCAGTTGAAATGATTAAAGGTATGAAGTTCTCTAAGTTTGATGAAACGATTGATTTAGCTATTAATTTAAATGTTGATCCTCGCCACGCGGATGAGAATATTAGAGTGACCACGTCCTTGCCTCATGGAACAGGTAAAAAAATCAGCGTTCTAGTCATTTGTTCTGGGCCAAAAGAAAAAGAGGCGCTTGATGCTGGTGCGGATTATGCTGGCAATAAAGAGTTTTTAGAAAAAATAAAAGCCGGTTGGACTGATGTTGATAAAATTGTTTCTACTCCCGACATGATGGGAGAGTTGGGAAAGCTGGGGCGTATATTGGGCCCAAAAGGTTTGATGCCAAATCCCAAAAGTGGTACGGTTACAAACGATGTAGCTAATGCTGTCAAAGATTTAAAAGCTGGTCAAGTTGAGTTACGGGTGGAAAAAGCTGGAATTGTGCATGTAATATGCGGAAAGACTTCTTTTGAAAATGCTGATATTGTTGATAATTTTAGACAGATTTATTCAACTTTAATTAAAAAACGACCTGCCTCAGTTAAAGGTCAATATATAGAGCAAATATCAATATCTTCCACGATGGGACCTGGAATAAAAGTTGATCAGTCGTCTATCTAAAAAAATATCTAAAAATTATGCCAAATAAGAAAAATATTACAGAAGTTGAGAGCCTGAAAGAAATATTCTCTAAAGCTAGCTCCGTTTTTTTTACCGAATATCATGGGTTAAATGTAGCGCAAATCACAAAATTGAGGAGCGAGTTTCACAATGCAGAAATTAAATTTAAAGTTGCAAAAAACACTTTATTGAAGCTTGCGCTCGAAAAAGATATTAGCGTTGAAATTGAAGAAGTTTTGAGTGGATCTACGGCTATTGCGGTTTCGTTTTCGGATCCCTCTAGCCCTGCGAAAGTTATTAAGGACTTCACCAAGGAGAATGATTTGCCGAGAGTTAAGGGGATTCTTTTTGAGGGTAAGTATTTACCGGGTGAGGCCTTTGAAAAACTAGCCGATATGCCTAGTAAGGAGCAAATGCTTAGTCAGTTGCTAACGATGCTTAATAGTCCATTGCAGAAATTTGCATCAACTATAGCATCTCCATTCCCAAAATTGCTGGGTGCATTAAATAGTTTGAAAGACATAAAAAATAGTGAATAATAAAAAATACAAGGAGTTTTTTGATGGCCATTAAACGTGAAGATGTTCTGACATATCTCGAGCAGTCTAACATGCTTGAAATATCTGAGCTTATAACAGAAATCGAAGAGAAATTTGGAGTAACTGCTGCTGCTCCAGTTGCTGTAGCGGGTGGGGTTGTGGCGCCTGGTGAGGGCGCGCCTGAGGATGTCAAGACTGAGTTTGATGTAATTATAAAGTCTGCAGGTCAAGCAAAAATCAATGTTATTAAGGCAGTAAGAGGGATAACTGACTTGGGTTTAAAAGAAGCAAAAGAACTTGTTGATTCTGCACCAAAAGCTATCAAGGAAGGTGTCTCTGAATCTGAAGCAAATGAAGTAAAAGCGGCCTTAGAAGAAGCTGGTGCCGAAGTTGAAGTGAAATAATTTGAATTTAATATTTTTAGCATAAAAATCATTAAGGAGTCTTAATTGGCAGCTTATTTAAACGAAACCAAAGAGCGTAAAACTTTTTCTAATATACCAGCTTTTGTTGATGTACCAGATCTATTGTCCATTCAAACAACTGCGTTCCAGCAGTTCTTACAAGAATGGGTGCCGGGAGAATCAAGAAAACCTATCGGCTTAGAGGGGGTGTTTCAAAATGTTTTTCCTATAGAGGATACCCACAGAAATTACATACTTGAATATAAAACCTATTTTCTTGGCCAGCCAAAATATACTCCTGATGAATGTATGGATAGAGGTGTTACTTATTCTACCCCTCTTAGGGTTAGGTTGGCATTGCATATTACGGATGAAGATAATAAGAATAAATATGCTCAGAGTATCGAGCAAGATGTTTATTTTGGTAACATACCTTATATGACAGAAAAAGGAACTTTCATAATGAATGGCGCCGAGCGAGTTATTGTGTCTCAGTTGCAAAGATCTCCTGGTGTTTTTTTTGATGAATCGATTCATCCAAATGGTACTAAATTATTTCAGGCGAGAATCATCCCCGCTCGCGGATCTTGGGTAGATTTTACAACGGATATAAATGATTGTCTCTTTGTGATAATTGACAGAAGGAGGAAATTTCCAGTTACTATGTTGCTTAGGGCTTTAGGCTATTCAACTGACGCCGACATTTACAAGGCCTTTGGGAACATAAAATCGGTTGACTCAAAAATTGGAGAGTTAAACAAGTATATTGGGGCAACTGTAGTTGAGGATGTTGTGGATATAGCCACAGGTGAAATATTTATTGAAGGGGGAACTGATTTAACAAATGAAAATGTAGATGCCTTAGTTAAATCAAGCGCTGAAGAAATAAAAATAGTTGATGGGAATAAGAGTTTCTCATCGATGCTTTTGCTAAATACCATTGAAAAAGATCCTACGAACAGCACCGAAGAGGCTCTTGCTGTAGTTTATCAATTATTGAGAACAAGCGAGCCACCTAATCTCGAGACTGCTCAGAAGTTTATCGAAAGAATATTTTTCAGTCCAAAAAAGTATGACTTAGGGCAGGTCGGTAGGTACCGACTTAATCAGCAGTTCAATTTAGATGTCCCTGTTGATAATACCGTATTAACCATGGATGACATAATTCAGGTTATAAGTTTTTTAATCGATATGAGGAAAGGTGAGCGAGGGGTTGATGATATTGATCATTTGGGTAATCGAAGAGTCAAGACAATAGGTGAACAATTGACTAACCAGTTCAGTATTGCCTTGAGTCGAATGATACGCACAATTCATGAGAGAATGAATTTACGTGAGTCTGAAAGTATAACTCCTCAGGATCTAATTAATTCTAGAGTGGTTACTACTGTAATAAATACCTTCTTTGGAACGTCGCAATTGTCCCAATTTGGAGATCAAACCAATCCCCTGGCTGAAATTACTCATAAGAGGAGGATATCTGCTCTTGGGCCGGGCGGTCTTACTCGAGAAAGAGCTGGTTTTGAAGTTAGGGATGTTCACTATACGCACTATGGTCGCTTGTGCCCGATAGAGACTCCTGAAGGTCCAAATATTGGATTGATTTCAAGTTTAGCGATGTTTGCTGAGGTTAATGAGCATGGGTTTATAGAGTCTCCCTACAGAAAGTTAAAGAAAAGCAATGGGAAAGGTTCTTTTGTAACAGATAGCATAGAATATCTTAGTGCAGATGATGAAGATCGAGTTCTTGTAGCTCAAGCGAGTACTGGAATAGATAAAGATGGTAAGATTATTGAGGAAAAAATTCGAGCCAGAGTAAAAGGAGATTTTCCAATCGTTGGTCCTGGTGACGTTGATTACATAGAGGTTTCTCCAAACCAGATTTTAAGCGTTGCTGCTGCACTTATACCCTTTTTAGAGCATGATGATGCCAATAGGGCGCTGATGGGTTCGAATATGCAGAGGCAGGCTGTGCCTCTTATTTCTCCAAAGTCCCCAATTGTGGGTACTGGTATTGAAAAACAAGTTGCGGTGGACTCTAGATCTTGTGTTGTTTCTCCCATAGATGGAACCGTGGTTTATGTGGACTCGGATAGGATACGTATTAAACGAAAAGACGTTCAGAATACTCTCATTTTGTACGAGGGGGAGGATATATCCGAAATCAAATTGAAAAAATTTCACAGAACCAATCAAAATACTGTTCACAATCAGCGTCCTTTAGTTTTAGAGGGCCAAAAAGTTTTAGCTGGTGATATTATTGCTGATGGCGCTTCAACAGAGGAAGGTGAGTTGGCTCTGGGTGCAAACATAAGAGTGGCTTTTATGCCTTGGATGGGATATAATTTTGAAGATGCAATTGCGCTTAGCGATCGGTTGGTAAAAGAAGATGTTTTTACTTCCGTTCATTGTCATGAAATTGAATTAGAGGTCCGAGATACAAAAAGAGGTCAAGAAGAATTGACCCCTGAAATCCCAAATGTAAGCGAGGAAGCGACTAAAGAATTAAATCAATATGGTATTATCCGAACTGGCGCAAGGGTTAAAGAAGGCGATATTTTAATTGGGAAGGTTACGCCAAAAGGTGAAACCGATCCTACGCCAGAAGAAAAGCTTCTTAGGGCTATCTTTGGAGAAAAAGCAGGTGAAGTAAAAGATGCTTCTAGGCGCGCTGAGCCGGGTATAAAAGGTGTTGTTATAAAAACCCAGCTTTTTGAAAAGCAAGCAAAGAGGACTAAGAGAGAAGAGAGAACTAGGATTTTAGAATTTCAAAAAGACGCTGCGGAATCTAAAAAAAGATTAAAAGACGCTAGGGATGAGAAGCTTGTGGGTCTTTTAAAAGATGAAATATCGAATGGGATTAGAGATTTGTCTAGCGGGAAAACTCTCATTAAAAAATCAACCCGTTTAACCCTAAAACGGTTGAACAGTTTTGACTTAGAAAGGTTCGCCCAAGATCAGCCTTGGGTCGAGAGCAAGAAAGTGTGGGCGAAAATAGAAATACTATGGAGGTCTTTTAGAGAAGAATGGGCTCGAATCGAGACCTATCTGGAAAGAAGTATTTTTAAGCTTAGAATTGGAGATGAGCTCCAACCTGGTATATTGAAACTGGCTAAAGTTTTTGTAGCCCAAAAAAGAAAAGTTTCTGTAGGTGATAAGTTATCAGGGAGGCATGGCAATAAAGGAATAGTTGCTACAATTGTCCCTGAAGAGGATATGCCTTTTACTGAAGATGGTAAGCCAGTTGACGTCGTACTGAACCCTTTGGGTGTTCCTTCTAGGATGAATTTGGGTCAGCTTTATGAGACTATGTTGGGGTGGGTTGGTGAGGTTACTGGGCAGAAATTTGCAACCCCGGTTTTTGATGGCGCAACTCCTTCTGAAGTTGAAGAACAAATGCAAGCGGCAGGTTTGCCCTTGTCTGGGAAAGCGAAGTTGATAAATGGGACAACAGGGGAATATTTTGATAATCCGGTTTCGGTTGGTAATATTTACTTAATGAAGCTCAGTCATATGGTTGATGATAAAATGCATGCAAGGTCAACAGGGCCATATTCTCTGATAACCCAGCAACCGCTTGGTGGAAAAGCTCAATTTGGGGGCCAGCGACTAGGAGAGATGGAGGTTTGGGCATTGCAGGCTTATGGTGCTGCCCATACGCTTCACGAGTTGCTAACCGTAAAATCTGATGACGTTGAAGGTAGGTCTAAAGTTTACAATTCTATTGTGAGGGGTGAGCAAATGCCTGAGTTTTCTGCGCCAGAATCTTTTAATGTAATGATCAAAGAGCTTCAAGGCCTTTGCATTGATGTCGAACTTGATTAATCTTAGGGGGATAATAGCTTGACTTATATTCAATCAACAAACATAAACACTAATAAAAAATATAATTCAATTACAATTGGGCTTTCTTCGCCAGAGATGCTTCTAGCGAGATCTTATGGTGAAGTTCTGAAACCTGAAACAATTAATTATCGATCATATAAGCCTGAAAAAGATGGTCTTTTTTGTGAAAAAATATTTGGGCCCGTAAAAGACTACGAGTGTCATTGCGGAAAGTACAAGGGTATAAGGTATAGAGGGATTATTTGCGACCGTTGCGGAGTTGAGGTAACTCGAAAAAAAGTTCGCAGAGAAAGAATGGGGCACATAACTTTAGCTGTTCCGGTTGTTCATATCTGGTACCTTCGTTCAATCCCAAGTAAGCTAAGTTACCTTGCGGGCAAAAGCACAAAAGACCTTGAGAGGGTAATATATTACGAAATGTTCATGGTAGTTGAGCCTGGAGGCAGTGGTTTGGATCAATTTGATTTGATTGAAGAAGAAGAGTACCTCGAGCTAGAAAATCAGTTTGGTTATTTGGCAGTTACAGATGAAGATCGTGATAATGAAAATTATTTTGTTGCTGCGATGGGTGGCGAGGCGATGAAAGAAATGTTGGCTAGAATCAATTTAATTGAATTAAAAAACGAGCTTGTAGATACTGTCAAAAATTCAAAATCCAAACAAAAAAGAGCAGATGCATTAAAGCGATTGAAGGTGGTTAAAGCATTCATACATGACCCAACTAAAAAGCGATTAAATAAGCCAGAGTGGATGATTGTTTCGATATTGCCCATTATCCCACCGGAATTACGACCTCTTGTCCCTCTCGAAGGTGGTAGGTTTGCTGCCTCTGATTTAAATGATTTATATCGTCGAATCATCATTAGGAATAATAGATTAAAGCAGCTGATGGAAATAAAAGCTCCTGATGTAATCTTGAGAAATGAAAAGCGCATGCTTCAGGAGTCTGTGGATGCCCTTTTTGATAATAGTCGCAGAAAAACAGCTATTCGCAGTGGTTCTAGGCGCCCCTTGAAATCACTATCAGATATGCTTAGAGGTAAGACAGGTCGTTTTAGGCAAAATTTATTGGGAAAACGTGTTGATTATTCAGGGCGTTCTGTTATTGTGGTTGGGCCGAGGTTGAAGCTACATGAGTGTGGTCTGCCTAAGAATATGGCTTTAGAATTGTTTAAGCCTCATATGATAAGAGAGTTGATGGCTAGGGGTTACACTCAGACGCCTAGGAGCGCTAAGTTGATGGTGGATAATAGAGAACCCGTTGTTTACAAAGTCCTAGAATATGTCGTTCTTGATCATCCGGTTTTATTAAATCGTGCCCCAACCTTACATAGGCTTGGCATACAAGCATTTCAGCCGGTTTTAATTGATGGTAAAGCTATTCAATTGCACCCACTAGTGTGTTCTGCGTTTAATGCAGACTTTGATGGGGATCAAATGGCCGTTCATGTGCCTCTCTCTCTAGAGGCTCAACTAGAGGCAAGAATACTTATGCTTTCAAGCCATAACATATTGCATCCAGCTAATGGCGAGCCAATTGCTGTTCCTTCTCAAGATATGGTCTTGGGTTGTTATTATTTAACTATGCCTAATGAGAAAGCAAAAGGAGAGGGGAAGATTTTCGGTTCAATTTCAGAAGTACTCCTCGCTTATGAGAATAAAGTTGTTGACCTCCATGCCTTCATATCGATTAGATATGGTGGAAAGTGGTATAAAAAGACGACGGTTGGAAGAGCGATTTTTAATTCAATTCTTCCAGAAGAAATGGACTATATAAATGATATCATAGATAAAAAAAGATTAACAAGGGCTGTCAATGAAGCCTACATGGTTTCTGGTAATGCGAAAACTGTCAGTTTTCTAGATAAGTTAAAAGACCTAGGTTTTTTTATGGCAACAAAAAGTGGAGTTTCAATAGCAATCAGTGATATTCTGATTCCGGACCGTAAAAATAATATTCTTTTAGAGGCGTCAGGAGAAGTGGACGGTGTTACGAAAAAGTTTGAACGTCATGTCCTTACCGATGGTGAGAGATACAATAAAGTCATAGACATCTGGACTCATGCTACTAACCAGGTTGCTTCAACGATGATGGATGGATTAAAGGATGACCGAGAAGGGTTTAATCCTGTTTATATGATGGTTGATTCAGGTGCCAGAGGAGGGCAGGATCAAATTAAGCAACTTGCAGGCATGCGCGGCTTGATGGCAAAGCCTCAAAAATCCATGAAAGGTGGAGTAGGCGAAATTATTGAATCGCCGATTACATCTAATTTTAAAGAGGGTTTATCCGTTTTTGAGTATTTTATTTCTACGCATGGAGCAAGAAAAGGCTTGGCTGACACTGCGTTAAAAACTGCAGACGCAGGTTATCTTACGCGTCGCCTTGTTGATGTTGCCCAAGATATGGTTACATATGATAGAGATTGTGGTACTATTAGCGGAATCGTCATATCGGATTTAAAAGAAGGTGAGGAGGTTATTGAAGAGCTATCAGACCGTATTTTAGGACGCACTATTCTTGACGATTTTATAGTTAAGGGAGAAGTCGTTGTCAAGTCCGGTTCTGTGATTTCTGAAAGAGAGGCGGAATTAATTGGTGATAGTGGCGTTGAGAGTATTCGAATAAGATCTGTATTGACATGTGAGTCAAAAAGGGGGGTTTGTTGTAAATGTTATGGATGGGATCTGTCGACTCACAAAATTGTTGATATTGGGACTTCTGTTGGTATTAGGGCAGCGCAAAGCATTGGCGAACCGGGTACTCAATTAACGCTAAGGACTTTTCACATAGGTGGTACATCCACACGAATCATTGAGCAGTCTGATATGAGGGTCAAAATTCCGGGCGTTGTTAAGTTCTCCGATAATTATGATTTTGCAGATACCGTAGATGAGAGTGGGACTAAAGTTCGCAGGTGTATGGTGCGGCATTCCAAATTATTCATCCTCGATCAAGACAATGAAGAAATCGCTCAGTTCAACGTTCCTTATGGGGCAAACATGTTTGTTTTTGAGGGAGATAAAGTAGATACTGGGCAAATTCTTATTCAATGGGATCCATATACCGATATTATACTAGCTAGAGAAACCGGGTCTGTGGTTCTCAAGGATTTCATCGAAGGTGAAACTTTTGCTGTAGAGGCGGTTGAAGGAGGAAAAAAGCAAATGGTGGTTATTGAAGCTAGGGACAGAAAATTGAGTCCCCATATCGAAATAATAGGCGAAAGTGGCAAGATAATGGCAGGTGGGACAATTTTACCTGTTAATGCTACCTTGGTTGTAGTTGATATGCAAAAAGTTCAACGAGGTCAGACCCTAGTTAAAATTCAAAAAGAAGTTGGAAAATCAAGAGATATAACCGGCGGTCTGCCTAGAGTTGCAGAACTTTTTGAATCCAGAAAACCAGCAAACCCCGCAGTTATGTCTGAAATAAATGGTTCTGTGAAGTTTGGAGAAACTCGAAGAGGGGTTCGTAAAATTATTGTTACAGGACCCGATGGTGAAGAAAGAATGTATTCTATACCCTATGGTAAGCATGTTATTGTTCATGAAGGTGATTATGTGAATGCAGGAACTAGTTTGTGTGAGGGTTCCATATCTCCTGATGATATACTTCGTGTGCTAGGTCCGGGTGCGGTGCGCGAATATCTAGTGAATGAGATTCAAGAGGTATATAGGCTCCAAGGAGTTAAGATCAATGACAAGCACATAGAGGTGATTGTTAACCAAATGATGCAAAAAGTTAGTATAAAAGACCCAGGTGACACTTGGTTTTTACAAGAAGATGTCGTTAATAAACGCGAGTTTTTCGCAGAGAATGAAAGAATGTCGAACATGGTCTTTGTCAATGATCCTGGGGATTCTGATTTAGATCCTGATTCTATAATCGAAAGGTCTGAATTCAATGATGTGAATAAAGAATTGAAAGCAGATGGAAAAAATACCGCAACATATCGAAAGCCGAAGCCTGCCACGTTTGAACCTATTTTAATGGGTATTACTCAAGCTTCGTTAAATACAGAAAGTTTTATATCTGCGGCTTCTTTTCAAGAGACTACTCGGGTTTTGACTGATGCTTCAACAGCTGGAAAAACTGACTACCTCCAAGGTTTGAAAGAAAATGTAGCTGTCGGTCGCCTTATTCCTGCTGGAACTGGCACCCCTGGTATAAAAGAAATTTTAGTTGGAGGAGCTAGTTCGGAGGGAGATATAGGTGAAGAAATAGGTGACGCAGTTGCATAAAAATTCCATTGAATCAGGTATTGCAGTTCTTTTTGTCATTGACGTAATTTAGTCGGCTTTGGATTAAATGAAATGCCGACGATAAATCAGTTAGTACGTAAAGGCCGGAAGCGTGTTTTGAAGAAAACTGCTACTCCTGCTCTGGGCCAGAATCCTCAAAAACGAGGGGTGTGTACCCGAGTATATACTACTACACCTAAAAAACCTAATTCTGCTCTTCGAAAGGTTGCTAGGGTTAGGCTTACGAATGGCCGTGAGGTTAACGCTTATATTCCAGGAGAGGGTCATAATTTGCAAGAACATTCAATTGTTCTCATTGAGGGAGGAAGGGTTAAGGACTTGCCCGGTGTCAGATATCACATTGTCAGGGGCACTTTAGATACTGCTGGAGTTTCAGACCGAACAACTAGTCGTTCAAGGTATGGTGCAAAAAGGCCAAAAAAACAATAATTTTTTAAAAAAATGAGACGTAGAAGACCAGATCGTAGAGAGATATTGCCTGATCCAGTTTACAAGGATTTGCCTGTGGCTAAGTTCGTTAATTACATTATGACTAAAGGAAAAAAGGGAGTGGCTGAGAAAATTTTCTACGGTGCTATGGATATTATCAAAAATAGGACTAAATCAGATGGATTGAAAATTTTTCAAAAAGCCATTGAGAATTCATCGCCTATGGTCGAGGTCAAATCTAGGAGGATCGGAGGTGCAACCTATCAGGTGCCAATTGAGGTTCCTAGAAACCGTAGATTTTATTTAGCTTCCCATTGGATAATAAGTGCCGCTAAAACTCGTTCAGGTAAGCCAATGGCCGAGGCCTTAGCTTCCGAGCTTATTTCTGCTGCTAATGATGAAGGTGGTGCGATAAAGAAAAAAGATGATACTCATCGGATGGCTGAAGCAAATAAAGCATTTGCACATTTTAGATAGAAAACATATTCAGGTTTAAAATTGAAAAACACCACTCTTGATCGCGTTCGTAATATTGGTATCATGGCACATATTGATGCTGGGAAAACTACCCTTACAGAAAGAATATTATTTTACACTGGTCGCACCCATAGAATAGGGGAGGTTCATGATGGCGCGGCTACAATGGATTGGATGGAGCAAGAGCAAGAGCGTGGAATTACTATTACCTCCGCAGCGACTACTTGTATATGGAGTGATAACAGAATTAATATTATTGATACCCCTGGTCATGTTGATTTTACGGTTGAAGTTGAGCGGTCATTGCGAGTTTTAGACGGCGCCTGTGCAGTCTTTTGCGCTGTAGGTGGGGTAGAGCCGCAAAGTGAGACTGTATGGAGGCAAGCAGATAAATATCAAGTACCTCGTATCGCGTTTGTCAATAAAATGGACCGCGTTGGTGCGGATTTTTTTAATGTTTTAAAAATGATCAAAGATAGGTTAGGTGCTAATCCTCTTCCGTTGGTTGTGCCTATTGGCTCTGGAGAAATGTTTACAGGGATAATTGATTTAATTTCAATGAGGTCTATTTTATACAATGAAAGTTCTCTGGGGTCAAGATTTGAATATGGGCCAATTCCAAGCGACATGGAAGAAAAAGCTAAAGAGTGGAGGCATCACTTAATCGAGGAAATAGCTACTTACGATGAAGCGTTAATGGAAAAATACCTTGACGATGAGGAAATATCAGTAGATGAAATTATTGCAGCTGTGAGGAAAGGGTGTATTGATAATACGTTTGTACCTACTTTGGCTGGGTCTGCTTTTAAAAACAAGGGCGTCCAAAGATTACTAGATGCGATTGTTAGTCTATTGCCCTCTCCTATCGATATAGGTTCAGTGGATGGCTTGGATCCAGATGATACCGATATTGCAATAAAGAGAAAATCGTCTTCTGATGAACCCTTTAGTGCGTTGGCTTTTAAAATAATGACAGATCCATTTGTTGGAAAGCTAGTTTATATGAGGGTCTACTCTGGGGAATTGAAGGCTGGTTCATATATATATAACCCGAACTCCGGTAAGAGGGAGCGTATAAGTAGAATTTTGTTGATGCATTCCAATAAAAGAGAAGAGAGAGAAGGTGTTAAAGCTGGAGAAATTATTGCTGCCGTTGGGATGAAGCATGTTAAAACTGGTCATACTTTATGTGATGAAAAAAATAAAATATTACTTGAATCTATGGATTTCCCAGAACCAGTTGTTTCTGTCTCTGTTGAGCCTGTAAGTAAAGGGGAGCAAGATTCGCTGTCAAAGGCTTTACAAAAGCTTGGTGAGGAAGATCCCACGTTTAAAGTGAATACCGATTCAGAGACTGGTCAAACAATCATATCTGGTATGGGTGAGCTTCACTTAGAAATTTTAGTTGACCGTCTTCTTAGAGAGTTTAAGGTTCAGGCAAACATTGGTAAGCCAATGGTTGCTTATCGAGAAGCTATAACGAAATCAGTATCAGATTTAGATATGAAGTTTGTAAGGCAGTCTGGAGGTAGAGGTCAATATGGGCACGTTGTCATTAATGTTTCTCCGAACGATCCGGGTAAAGGTTATCATTTTGATAATAAAATAGTTGGGGGTGTAATACCTAGAGAATATATTCCTTCAGTCGATGCTGGAATAAAAGAAGCGTTAAAGACTGGTGTTCTTGCTGGTTACCCCATGGAAGATATTCGAGTTGAGCTTATCTTTGGTTCCTATCACGACGTTGATTCGTCTGAGATGGCCTTCAAGATAGCTGGCTCGATGGCTATACAAGATGCTTGCAGAAAAGCAAGTCCTAAGCTAATGGAGCCCGTCATGATGGTGGAAGTTATTGTGCCAGACGAATATTTAGGGGATGTTATGGGTGATTTAAATTCTAGAAGAGGTAAGATTGAAGGCATGGACCAAAGAAAGCAGGCGCAGGTTATAAAAGCAGAGGTTCCCTTAAGTAGTATGTTTGGCTATGTGACCGATCTTCGGTCAATCACACAAGGGAGAGCTGTTTATCATATGGAGTTTTCAAAATATCAGCAGGTTCCTTTAAGTATAGAAACGGAAATTCTTGAAAAAGTCCATGGGAAGGTTTCTTAATAACAAGAATATTTTAGGAGAAGTTTAAATGGCAAAAGAAAAATTTGAACGTACCAAACCGCATGTTAACATAGGAACGATCGGTCATGTGGATCATGGTAAAACTACGTTAACAGCAGCCGTTACCTTAGTGCAAAGTTCTCGCGGTTTAGCCGAAGCTATGGGTTTTGATAGTATTGATAATGCGCCTGAAGAGAGAGAGAGGGGTATAACTATTCAAACTGCCCATGTTGAATACGAAACTGAGAATCGCCATTATGCTCATGTAGATTGTCCTGGCCATGCTGACTACATTAAAAACATGATAACAGGCGCGGCTCAAATGGATGGAGCTGTTTTAGTTGTTTCTGCAGCAGATGGTCCTATGCCACAAACTCGCGAGCATGTTTTGCTTGCTAAGCAGGTTAATGTACCTTCTATTGTTGTCTTTATGAATAAGATAGATCAGGTTGATGATGACGAGTTGCTAGAGCTTGTTGAGCTAGAGCTTCGAGATTTATTGAATGAATATGATTTTCCAGGAGATGATACTCCGATTATTAAGGGTTCTGCTTTGAATGCGTTGAACAGCCCTAGTGATGACGGAGCTAATAAATGCATTGTTGAGTTGATGGAAGCCTGCGATAGCTTTATCCCAGAGCCAGAGCGAGATGTTGACAAGCCGTTTCTGATGCCTGTTGAAGATGTTTTCTCCATAACGGGCCGCGGTACGGTGGGAACGGGTCGCATAGAGCGTGGTATAATCAAGGTTGGGGATGAAATCAGTATTTTAGGTATGGGTTCAGACAAAAAAACAACGGTAACTGGTGTGGAAATGTTTCGCAAGTTGTTAGATGAGGGTCAAGCGGGAGATAATGCAGGTCTATTATTGCGTGGTGTGGATAAGGAAGATTTGACTCGTGGCATGGTGCTGGCAGCTACTGGTAGCATAACTCCTCATACGAAATTTAAGGCAAGTGTGTATGTTTTGAAAAAAGATGAAGGAGGTCGTCACACGCCATTTTTCAATGGTTATCGTCCGCAGTTTTATTTTCGTACAACGGATGTGACAGGGGTAGTGACTTTGCCTGGCGGGACAGAGATGGTTATGCCAGGAGACAATGTTGAGTTTGAAGTTGAATTAATAACTCCTATTGCTATGGATAAAGAATTGCGTTTTGCGATTCGCGAAGGCGGACATACAGTTGGAGCTGGTGTGGTAACGGATATAGTGGAGTAATTAATCGTAATGGCT
>MDTB01064343.1_pt1 | contig 15558 bp, 13 predicted proteins | sample 811161 | NCBI WGS metagenome assembly MDTB01 (sample SAMN05326650, study PRJNA326480) | marine metagenome | isolation source: seawater | place: Mediterranean Sea | collected 2009 | reverse complement strand
TGTAATTTTACAAAAAATAATAATATGAAAGCATATAAATTAAGTTTTGTTAATGCAATTACATTAATTTCTTTTGGTCTTTGGGGATATATTGATGTAGACTATTCTCCTACAGCCTTAATTCCTGTAGTTTTTGGTGTTATAATTTTAGTTTTAAATTCTGGATTAAAGAAAGAAAACAAATTGATTGCTCATATTGTTGTATTATTAACTTTTTTAATACTGTTTGGTCTAGTTAAGCCTCTAATGAGCGCTATTGAGGGTGATAGAATAATGGGTATAACAAGAGTTTCCTTAATGATGTTATCAACTTTAATGGCATTAGTTGTCTTTATTAAGAGCTTTATAGCAAATAGATCAAAAAAAAGTTGATTTGGATAATTTATTTAAATCATTTAAAGATTTTGATATAAGGGTTGGAACCATTATTTATGCTTAGCTTTTTAAAGGGGCCATTAATCCATCCTACAAATTAAAAATTGATTTTGGCGATTTAGGTGTTTTAAAATCATCTGCACAAATAACAAAAAATTATACTATAGAAATGTTGGTTAATTTTCATGTTATAGCTATAGTGAACTTTCCTAAAAAACAAATAGCTAACTTCATGAGTGAATGTTTGATTTTGCGAGTTGTTCAAGCTGATTCAGTGGTTTTAATTACTTCGAACAATAAAATAGCTAATGGTCTTAAGATAGCATAACTTACATAATCTTGCTGAAAAATATGGCATTCATTAGAATTTTATTGGTTCCATACCAAAAGGCTCTAAAATTTGTATTGTCAGTAAGATAAATCACTTTTCCTTTTCCAATATTATTTATTTTTAATGGGCTTGTCGACTTAAGTAATTTAATATTTTCATCAGAAATATAACCACTTAGTAATGGGTCTTTTGTGTATAAAATGGGATTTTTATAACTGTCTTTTTCTTTTTCAATAAAAATTGTTGAGTTTCTAAAAATAGGCATTGTTGTATTGGTTTGGCCAAAATTTATTGGGTGAGATCTGTCAATTTTAGTATTAAAGATTGCTCCTCCTATTTTTTGGGCACCAAAAAATGCATTTCTTTCCTCAAAGGATATATTTTTTGCATTTATGTTATTCTCTAATTCATTGGCCTCAATCAGTTTGTTCTTTTTTAACCAATTGATTGAATTTTTATAAGCAACTAGTGTTCCACCTGATTTCACCCATTTATTAATTTTTTCAGTAATTACTGAATCAGAAATTGAGCTATTTGGGGCAATTAATGTTGTATACCTACTTAAATCAACACGCTTGATATTCCTAAAATCCAGTTTAGTTAATTTTATCTGGAATCTGGTATCAAGAAGATGCCAAATTTCCCCAGCATCATATGCATTTATTCCATCTCCAACCAGAAGAGCAATATTTTTTTTACGAATCCTTTTGAAATTATTACTTCCTAAGTCAGGGCCATCGGCATAACCTGTTTTAACACTATTTATTTCAACGAGGCATTCTTTTGAAACCTGGTTTAAGAATTCATTAAGATCTATATGTTTGTTATTTTTAGAGGGAATTAAAATAGTACCATAATCATATTCTTTGCCCTCTAATTTAAACTTCTTCGTTGCAGCTTTTACAATGATGTCATTTTCAAGCAACATATATAATGCTTTTGGTGATAAGTATTCATGCCATTCCATTAAGAATGCATAATTATTTTCTTCAAGATCTGAGCTTTGATTGTAATCAATTTTATTAACACTATTTTTATGACTAGTGTTATTGAAACTTAAATCGTAATCTAAATTGAAAGCTAAAGGCAGGGTCCATGATGAAACATCATAAAATAGACTATCTGAAAATATTGTTCTGGTTTCAAACATTGCATTTATAAGTCTGTGCTTTTTCTGATTTTTTGGAACTATGTAAGCATATCCTTTTTTGTATATTTTGTTATTGTGTTTTATATCATTGTTGAGGCCGTAAATATTAATCTCATGTCTTCTTAGTATTTCTGCAAGTTTATTTGTTCTGTACTTGTCTTTTGGATTTCCAAATATTATCGATTCACTTTTAAATTTACTTGCTTCCTTGGCAGCATCTAAGTAAAATATTTTTTGATAATTTAAAATATCTAGCCTGAGATTAACCGCCGCTTTTAATGTTGAGATTCCAGTTGTAAGTTGATTTTTTATTGTAAATGGAAACTTTAAAATTCCGTTATCTGATTCTTGAATGTGACCTCTCGAGCTTCCTTGTTCAAATAATATACCTATTGATCCATTAATATCTGGATAGGTAGACCCTTTTCCATAATAAAAATCATCAAAACTTTCTTCAGAATAATATAGTGATCCAATCTTATCCAAACTTTCAACATGAAATTTTGCAATTTCCTTGGTAAGTTTTTGATTTAAATCAGGGGTGAGTGGATGTGTTCTTGATGGAATTCCAGGTTGAAAAAAGAATGTAGCATTGGTTCCCATTTCATGATGATCTGTCAAAATATTAGGAATCCACTTGTTGAAAGTTTTTATTCTTGCTTGGGATTCTGGAAGCTGTACAGGTAACCAATCTCTATTTAAATCAAACCAATAATGATTTGTTCTACCGCCTGGCCATATTTCATTGTATTCTCTGTCATTTGGATCAGATGTTAAATTTATATTTCTATTGGTATTTGCCCAATAAGCAAACCTTTGTAATCCGTCTGGGTTCATTGAAGGATCTAGTAAAATAACAGAATTTTCAAGCAGATTTTTAACTAATTCACTGTTAGAAGCCGCCAAATAGTATGCTAATAATAGACTAGCATTTGAACCACTTGCTTCATTACCATGGATTGAAAATCCTTGATAGACAATAATAGGTTGATCATCTATTTTTATGTTTTGTTGATAATCAGTTATTTTTTTATGTTTTTCTAAAATTTTATCAATATTCAACTGATTTTTTAACGAGGTAATTGTAAGAAGTAAAATTGGCCTTCCTTCAAATGTTTTGCCTCTATCTTCGATTGTAACTCTGTTTGAAGCATTAGCTAGGGCATACATGTACTGAACCAGCTTATCGTGTGAAACATGCCATTCACCAACTTCGTAGCCAATGATTTCTTTTGGTGTTGGGATATTTGATTCTAGTGATCCAGAATCTAATTCTGAAAAATAGTAATCAAGATCATTATTAGAATTTTGCGCAAAAAATCCTCCAAAAATTAAGAATACAATAGAAAAAAATCTCATTTTATAGATTAGATTTAATTTCATTAAAATTAACGTAAAATTTCTTTTGATGATTTTTACAATCATCACCCATTTATTATTAACAACTTAGTCCGTTTGATCTGTGCTTTCTTCTTTTATATAGTCTTTCTGGTGCCTTTCACTGATTACTTCTTCACCCTTTTCAGAAATCACATATTCAGTCATTTCATTAAGAATACTTGAAAACTCACTAAAATCTTCTTTATATAAGTAGATTTTATGTTTTTTATAGTGGAATGATCCATCTTCATTTGTGAATTTTTTGCTTTCAGTAAGTGTCAGGTAATAATCGCCAGCTTTTGTTGATCTTACATCAAAAAAATAAGTTCTTCTTCCGGCTCTAAGTACCTTTGAAAAAATCTCTTCTCTCTCCATCTTCAAAAATTTTATTATTATTATTATTATTATTATTATTATGGGTGATAAATTAAAAAATTTTTTTTAATAAACATGCAACTTCTAATGATCTTTTTTAGTAAGTTGTTTTTTATGTAAGTTTTTATAATACCCTTTTTGATTGACTAATTTTTCATGGTTTCCTTTTTGAATTATTTTTCCTTTACTTAGCACAATAATTTCATTCAAATTTTGAACAGATGTTAACCTATGACTTGAGATAATAGTTGTTGTAGTGCCTACATATTTTTTTAAAGATTCAATAATCTTTTTTTCGGTTTCAGTGTCTAAAGCAGAAAGACAATCATCTAAAATTAATATTTTAGGACCTTTAATAAGTGCTCTAGCTATACAAATCCTTTGTTTTTGCCCACCGCTTAAGTTTATGCCTCTCTCACCTAACAGGGTGTCATAACCATCTTTAAATTTTATAATTTCATTATGAATACCTGCAATTTTACAGATTCTTTCAACCTCTTTTAAGCTTGCCTTTTCCTTACCAAAACGGATATTATTTATTATTGAATCTGAGAATAGAAATGAATCTTGTGGAACTACTCCAATTTTCTTTCTTAGACTTTCAATATCAAATTCGTTTACATTTTTATTGTCAATAAGTATCTCGCCTGATTCAAGGTTGTAGCTTCTTGTTATTAATTTTAGTAGTGTGGTTTTTCCTGACCCTGTAACACCGATTATTCCTAATGATTTCTTGTTATTTAAACTGAAACTTACGTTGGTCAAAGCTTCAATTTTTGATTCTGGATAAATGTATGAAATGTTTTTTAGTTCAATTTTTCCGTTTAATTTTTTTAAACCTTTTGGGTTGTTTATAATCTCTGATTTTTGTTTTAAAAATTCATTAATTCGTTTTTGTGATGCCTCTGCTTGTTGAATTATTGAGCTAATCCATCCAAGAGACGCAACAGGCCATGTTAACATATTAACATAAATTATAAATTCCGCGATAATCCCTATACTTTCAATTTCTCCATTTAGGTATTGTTTGCCTCCGACATAAATGACTAGAATATTGCTTAAACCTATTAACAATATCATAAGCGGAAAAAATAATGCCTGCATCTTAACGAGACTTATTTGATTTTCTTTATTTTTCAGAGATAGATTTTCAAACTGCTTTGATTTTCTATTTTGTACAGAATATGATTTTACAATTTTAATTCCTGTGAAAACCTCTTGAGTAAATGATGATAGTTTGGACAAGGATTCTTGAACTATTTTACTTCTAACATTAATAATTCCACTCAATTTATAGATCGTATATGAAAGAACTGGTAGCGGACTGATAGTGTAAAATGTCAATTCGGGAGATTGACGGTACATGTAAAAAAATGTAATGAATAGTAGAGTTATGGTATTTATTGAATACATTATAGCCGGTCCAAAATACATTCTAACTCTGGAAACGTCTTCACTTATTCTATTCATCAGGTCACCTGTTTGATTTTTCTTATAGAAGCTTAAAGATAATTTTTGATATTGAACGTAGATTTCATTTTTCAAATCAAACTCTACGTATCTAGAAACATTAATTATCGTTTGCCTTGTCAGAAAAGTGAAAATACCAGCTGAAATTGCCGCTAGTAAAATCAAATAAATATTTTCCACTAACTCTGCCTGAACGGAATTAATGCTGATTATGTTCCCTTTTCTAAATTCGTCAACAACATTAACTGAGTCTCTTATTAGCCCTGGAGTAAACAATAGTAAAATCCTTGCAATAATAATTATAAAAAAACCTGTTAATAGATTAATTTTATATTTTATTAAGTATTTATTTAAATATTTTAATTCATTCAATTGATTAAATATTTTTAATAATTAATATTATCTTGTGGTAATTTTAATTGTTCTTTCAAATGTTAAATCGAAGACATATCAGGCTAAAAATCATGCAATATTTGTATGCTGCCGAAATATCAGATTTCGAAGATACAAAAGTACATTATAAAAATCTCTCTCATAGTATTCATTCTATACATGACTTATATATTTTGAAAATATCTTTCTTAATTGAAATTTTACAAAAAGCTGTAAATAAATACAAAATATCTAAAGATAGTCTAAGAGGAAAAGTAAGTGAATTATACTCAGACCAAAGGTTCTCACAGAATCAATTTTTAAAACAAATTTCATCAAATTTAAATATACTAGAGCTAATAGACTCAAAGGATTATATTAATTGGGAGATAGATTATAAATATGTCAATTTGATTTATGACAAGATTATAAGTAGTGAGATATATTCTGATTATTTGAATAATGAAAAAAGCACCTATGAAATAGATATAAAATTTATTCAGAATGTTTTCAAAGAAATTATTGTTACAGACGAAAAATATCAATCATTTATTGAGGAAAAAAAAATATATTGGATGGATGACTATCCCTTGGTTAATACGTTACTTTTAAAATTTCTAAAAAACTTAAAAGCAAATAATCTTGATAAGTTGTTTTACTTTAAATTGTTTTCAAATAGTTCTGATAAAGTTTTTTTTGATCGATTAGCAAATTTATCACTTAAAAACTTTGAATCAAATAATAAAATAATAGGTAGGTATATAACAAATTGGGATTTAGATCGACTTGCAAAAATTGATTTAGTAATTATTAATCTTGCCCTGACTGAGCTAACTAATTTTAAAGAAATACCAATAAAAGTTAGCTTAAATGAGTATATAGAAATTTCCAAAGATTATTCAACGGAAAAAAGTTCATTTTTTATAAATGGAATTTTAGATAAAACGGTAAAAGATTTGATTAATAAAAATTCTATAATTAAGGAGGGTAGAGGTTTGAGGGAATAACATTTTTTTTTACTTTTGAACAATTAATTAATTTTCAATGAAAAAAATACTTTATTTATTAGCAATTACCTTTGTTTTTACATCTTGTGGTGATGATCCATTTAGCAAAGTAAAATCTGAAAATGTGGAACTAGCCTCGGTTAGAGACAATGTACCGTCCAAGTTCCCGGTAATGACTTTTGACAAGACAGTACATGATTTTGGTACAATTATGGACGGACAGGCTCAGGAAACGGTTTTCTCATATACTAATACAGGAGAAGCTCCCCTTGTTATTACTGAGATTAAATCAACATGCGGCTGTACGGTTCCTCAGGATTGGAGTAGAGCTCCATTACTACCAGGAGAATCATCTCAATTTACGGTTAAATTTAATGGTAAAGGGATGAATAAAACTTCTAAAACTGTTACAATCAAAGCAAATACACAAAAAGGTACAGAGTCTGTTAGAATTTCAGCTTTTATTAATAACCCTAATGGTGGCCAACCTGCAGGACCAATTATACAGTAGTTATGGAAAGCTTCTACCAGATGACACCTTTTCTCTTAATGTTTTTGGTCATATACTTATTTATGATAAGACCCCAAATGACAAAAGCTAAGAACGAAAGAAAATTTTTAAACGATTTAAAGACAGGTGATCGAGTGGTTATGAAATGTGGTATGCATGGTAGGATAAATCATATAAACCAAAAGGAAGGTACTTGCATAATTGAGACAACAGCTGGCAAATTAAAATTTAATAAAACAACGATTTCAATGGATGCGTCAAATGAATTAAATAAATAGATTTATATTAATTTAAATATGTATAAGAAGTTAATTTTACCTTTTTTATTCCTATTTGACCCAGAAAAAATTCATAATCTCACATTCTTTTCGTTAAAAGCAATTTTTAAAATCCCTTTTTTAGGATTTTTTACCAAGTTATATTATAAAGTTGAGAATGATAAACTTAAAAGAAACCTATTTGGTTTAACCTTTCCTAACCCAGTTGGTATAGCTGCTGGATTTGACAAAAACGCAACACATATTTCTGAATTTGAAAAGTTTGGTTTTGGTTTTATTGAAATTGGTACTGTAACTCCAAAACCTCAGAAGGGTAATCCAAAGAAGAGGCTCTTCAGATTAAAGCAAGATAATGCTGTAATTAACAGAATGGGATTTAATAATGATGGCGTTACCAAGATTAAAAATAGACTTCGTGGTAATTACAAGGTAATTATTGGTGGGAATATTGGTAAGAATAAAATCACTCCAAACTCAGAAGCAAAAAAAGATTACTTGATATGTTTTAAAGAACTATACGAATACGTTGATTATTTTGTGGTTAATGTAAGCTCACCTAACACACCAGGATTAAGAGAGCTTCAATCAAGTGAATTTTTAAGCGATCTTTTCATAGACTTAAATAAATTTAGATATAACAAAAAAAACATCAAACCGATTTTGCTTAAAATTTCACCTGATTTGAATGAAGATAAAATAGTTGAACTTCTTGAAGTAATTAAACAAAATAAGATTGATGGTATTATTGCAACAAATACCACTACTAACTTCCCTGATTTAATTTCTGATAATAAAATTGAAAAAGGAGGATTAAGTGGCTCGCCTTTATATGATAAAAGTAATGATGTTATCTCATTCATTTCCAAGAAAACAAATGGCAAACTTCCAATAATCGGAGTAGGAGGTATTTTAACTCCAAAACAGGCAATAAAAAAAATAGAAGCTGGCGCACATTTAGTCCAATTGTACACAGGAATAATTTATGAAGGGCCAGGAATAGCAAATAAAATAAACAAAGAGTTACTTAACCAAGAATTTTAAGTTATCAATTTTTTCTTCAGATTTTATTGAAATAAAATATAATCCTCTTTCAAAATTACTTAGGTCGATTGAAAAACCGTTTTCGTTATCTATAAAATTAGATTTAACTAACCTTCCATTAATATCATAAATATTATACGAATTTGGAATTATGTTTTGATATCTTATCTGGATATAATTATCAGCAGGATTAGGGTAAATTGAAATTGAATTTGGGTTATTTTGATCAAGACTAAGATAATTCGTGCTTATTAATTTTGATTCCTCAGATCCAAAGTTAGTATTTGAATAAATATATTCTCCGTCTTCGGTTGTAAGCTCATAATATTCACTTCCCTCATTCCAGGTTCCATTACTGAAAAAATAATCAGATGTTCCAAGTCCATTTCCTGCAGAATCGTATATAGTAAACGTATAGCACTCAGATTGTATAACATCAAATTCATGATTGAAGATACCAGCATCTTCATATGGGCCACCTGAATACAATATTGTGCCACTTCCGTCCTTAAATTCCCAAGTGTTTTCGCTCACGTCGATTATAAATAGTTCCAGGTTAACCTTTGAAGTTTCGTGTAGATTTGAAGGAAAATTTATAAACTGTGGAAACACCTTAGTGATACTCTCGCTACCACTAAAAATTTTAAGAACAACATCATAAACCCCTGGAGTATAAACGTGAGATGGGTTTTGTTCAGTATAGTCAACAATATCATCACCATCAACATCCCATTCCCATGCTGTTGCCCCAATACTCATATCGGTGAATTCAACATTCATGTAGTCATCGCAGTTTTCGTTTTTATCTGCTATAAAATCAACATGAAATGTAGGACATTTGTAGTAGGTTTTAAATGTATGAAATCCTGCGTACATCCTTGCATATTGCTCAACACTAATTGAATCAGTACATGTATTCGGAGAATACGACATTATATTAGATGTATCGGGGTCATAAAACTGACCCATTGCGTCTGTAGCATTACCAGTATACATGCAATTTACAGAGCTTACATTTGAGCCATTTATCAGTGGGTCAGCTGGAGTGTCACATAATCTATCACCGGCAGTACTACAGTTACTACCATTAACAAGTTCATCTGTGGATTCGGGTTCATTTGAATCACCATGTGTGTGCATAAGATTAAAATGGTGTCCAAATTCGTGAATTAATGTTGTGCTTACAGGGTTATTTGTACATTGATTATCCATTACTATTACATCATAATACTGGTCTGAGTTTCCAGGTAGGTATGTGTAGCCGCAAGCATTTCCATTTCCAAAAGCTATTGATTCAACAAAATAAATATTCATAATATCAGGTTGATTATTTGCGTATAATAGCCCTTGATCATCAATATCGAAAAAATATAGTTGATTATTTGCAATATAATTTACATCATCACAAACGGTTATCTCCAAAAATGAATTTGCTAAAAATGAATTTGCTTCATCTATTTCATCCATTATTTCATCCTCTGTTATTTCAGTTACTCCATTAGCATCAGTTACAATATGAATTTTAGCAGGAACATTTGTTATTGCAGTAGATGTTTTTGATTCAAATTTATTATAGTATTCTTCTAGATAGTATTGAAAGGTTGATCTATTTTGATTTTCTATTTCAGAAAAATTTTCTGGCACCTCGGTTAAGCAGCTTTCTGAATAATGATTTTGTGAATAAGCTGAAAAATTCAAAAATAAAATAGAAACTAAAATTATTTTGTAATCATTTTTAACTAACATAATTAGATCAAATTGTTTGCAAATACTATAATGCAAAAATAATTAAATTTATATTGCTTCAACTTATTAGTATTAATTCCTATGTTGTTATCTTTTATTTTGTCGAGTTTTCTTCTTGCATTAAGTCCTGGTCCTGACAATTTATATTTAACAGCATTAACAACTAAATCAGGTAAATTATCAGGAATTTCATTTTTAATAGGGTTGTTAACAGGATGCTTAATACACACAACATTGCTCGCATTTGGTTTAAATGCATTAATTCTTGAATATGAAATGATTTTTGAATTAATTAAATATTCAGGCGTAATTTATCTGATCTTTCTTTCCTATGGTGTTTATAAATCAGATTATTTTCAAGATAAAGCTGAAAATATAGGAAGATCAAATAAAATTTTTAAAAATTTAAAAAAAGGAATATTTATGAATTTGTTAAACCCTAAGGTGTTTTTGTTTTTTGCATTATTTTTTCCCAATTTTTTATTTTCTGACGAATTTTCATTCAAAAGTCAAATTTTTACTTTAGGCGCCTTATTTATTTTAGTTACACTTCTTGTTTTTGGATTGATTATTTTATTCTCAGATTTTATATATAGTAAGTTTTCTCAGAATTATAATTTTAAAATTTTTGCAAAATATTTTAACATTTTCGTCTTAATCTTAATTGCTTTAATAATCTTATTTACCGAAAATAATATAACTTTATCTCAATAAAATTTTTTAATGCCAAAACTTAAAATCATAGAATGTCCAAGAGATGCTATGCAGAGTATTAAAAAATTTATACCTACCGAAAAAAAAATCAATTACATTCAAAGTTTATTAGATGTAGGTTTTAATACAATTGATGTGGGTAGTTTTGTTTCAAAAAAAGTAATCCCTCAGTTATCTGATACTGCTGAATTAATTGATTCCTTAGATTTAGATGGAAAAAACACGAAGCTATTGGTAATAGTAGCAAATATTAAAGGTGCAGAAATTGCTAAAAATTTTAAACAAATTTCATATGTTGGTTTTCCTTTTTCAATTTCTGAAAATTTTCAAATGCGAAATACAAATAAAACAATTGAAGAATCATTTACAAGCCTTATTTGTATTAATGATATTGTTTTGGCGAGTCAAAAGAAGTTAGTCGTTTATTTATCAATGTGTTTTGGAAATCCATATGGAGAAGTTTGGAGTTTAAATATTTTAGATTATTGGATTTCAAAACTTATTTATTCAGGAATAAAACTAATTTCTTTAAGTGACACTATTGGTTCTGCTACACCCAATATGATAAATCAGGTTTATAACTACTTTTCATTGAAATATCCAAATATTGAGTTTGGATTACATTTACATACCCACCCTAAATTTTGGAGAGATAAAGTTGAAATTTCAATTGATTCCGGTTGTGTCAGAATCGATGGTGCTATACAAGGCTTTGGCGGTTGTCCCATGGCCTCCGATAATATGATCGGAAATATGCCTACAGAAAAAATAATCTCTTTTTGTGAAGAAAAAGGAATTGATTCAGGAATTAATCCTTTAAAATTTGAAGCAGCATATAATTATGCCAGTGATATCTTTTTAAACTATAGATAACTTAAGATTGACTTTAATTTAGATTCTTTATTGTGATTAATCTGCAATTTGTATATTTGCATGCAATTAGTAACTAATTGCATGGAAAACTCTCCTAAAAAAATTATCTCTGAAGCGCTTACATACGATGATGTCCTTTTGGTTCCTGGGTATTCTAATATCTTGCCAAGAGATGTCAAAATTAGTTCCAGATTTTCAAAAAATATTTCATTAAATATTCCTATTGTTTCTGCTGCTATGGATACGGTAACAGAAAGCAGAATGGCTATTGCTATCGCTCAAGAAGGTGGTCTAGGAGTTGTACACAAGAATATGTCAATAAAACTCCAAGCTGAAAAAATTAGAAGAGTAAAGCGTGCTGAAAGTGGAATGATTATAGACCCAATTACACTACCTCTTGACTCTTTGGTTTCGGAGGCTAAAAAAAGTATGAAGGAAAATAAAATTGGAGGTATTCCAATTGTTGATGATTCCGGATTTCTTAAAGGAATCGTAACAAACAGAGATTTGAGATTTGAAAAGAAAAATGACAGATTGATAACTGAAATTATGACTAAAGAAAATCTGATAACAGTCGGAGAAGGCACATCTTTAGAGGAAGCTGAGATTATTTTACAGCAAAACAAAATTGAAAAACTTCCAGTTGTAACTAACAAAAACAAATTAGTTGGATTAATTACTTTTAGTGATATAACCAAATTAAAGCTTAAGCCTATTGCCAATAAAGATAAGTATGGTAGATTAAGAGTTGCAGCCGCAATAGGAGTAACTGAAGACTCAGTTGAAAGATCAAAAGCGTTAATTAAATCTGGTGTTGATGCAATTGTTATTGACACCGCTCATGGTCACACCGAAAGGGTGGTTTCATTATTAAAGGAATTAAAAGCACTAAATGACAAAGTTGACATAGTTGTAGGTAATATAGCTACTGCTGAGGCAGCAAAGTTTTTATTAAAAGCTGGAGCAGATGGAATTAAAGTTGGAATTGGTCCAGGTTCCATTTGTACTACAAGAATTGTTGCAGGAGTAGGAGTGCCACAATTTTCAGCAATTCTTGAGGTTTGCAAAAGTGTCAAAAACAAAGTGCCAGTTATTGCTGATGGTGGTGTAAAATACACCGGAGATATTGCTAAAGCCATTGCAGCAGGTGCATCATGTGTTATGTTAGGATCAATGCTGGCAGGAACTAAAGAATCTCCTGGAGAAACAATAATTTTTGAAGGAAGAAAATTTAAGTCTTACAGAGGTATGGGTTCATTAGAGGCAATGAACAAGGGTAGTAAAGATCGTTACTTTCAAGATGTAGAAAATGATATTAAAAAATTGGTACCTGAAGGTATAGTTGGTAGAGTACCATATAAAGGTGATCTTGTAGAAAGTATACATCAATTTGTAGGAGGGTTAAGAGCTGGTATGGGATATTGTGGAGCAAAAGATATAGACACATTACAAAAATCATCAAAGTTTGTAAAAATTACAACATCAGGAATTGTTGAAAGTCATCCTCATGGAATAAATATCACTAAAGAAGCTCCAAATTACTCTAGATAATTAGATGTTATTTCTTATATATTTTTATTTTTGCTCATCCAATCATAGATAAAATGAATAGATTTTTCATAATCCTTTTCCTTAGTAGTAATTTTTCTTTTGCACAGCTTGAAAATAATATACTGTTTAAAGTAAATGACAGTTTGGTCTATGTAGATGAATTTAACAGGGTTTACAATAAAAACATTGATTTGATCGATGAAAATAATCAAAAAGATTTCGAATCTTATCTTGAATTATTCATCAATTATAAGTTAAAATTGGCTGAGGCTTATGATTTAGGTTTACAAAATGATCCTAAATATAAAAGTGAGCTAAACAAATATGTAAAACAATTACAAAACACGTATTTAACTGACAGGGAGACCGAGGATAAGTTTCTTAGAGAAGCATATGAAAGAACAAAACATGAAGTCAATGTGTCTCATGTTTTAATACGAATTGATGAAAATGATAATGACACAATTAATGTATACAATAAATTAAATTCTTTAAGAGGTCCATTCTTAAATTCATCTATTGGTGACTTTAAGAAGAGTAATCAAGAAGACGAAGAATTGATTATTGAGAATTTAGGATATTTCTCGGCTTTTAAAATGATTTATAAATTTGAAAATATGGCTTACAAAACCCCTGTCGGGGAGGTTTCATTACCATTTAGATCAAGATTTGGTTTTCATATTTTAAAAGTCAATAATAAAAGATCTTCATTAGGTGAAGTTACGGTTGGACATATTATGACTTATAAGAATAAACCAAATGCTTATGAGAGAATAACCAATATTTTAGATTCTTTGAATAATGGGGTAAGTTTTGAGTACTTGGCAAAAAAATATTCTGATGATAAAAACTCATCTTTCAAAGGGGGTAGGCTAAATCCATTTTCTAGTGGACAAATTAATTCAATACCTTTTGAAAATGCTGCTTTTGAATTAGGTAAAAAGAATAATATTTCAAAACCCATTGAAACAAAATATGGTTGGCATATCATAAAATTTTATTCTAAAAAAAACGTGCAAAAGTTTGATGAGATAAAATATGAATTATTGAATAAGTTGAAAAAAAGTTCAAGGTTTAGTATTGTTTCTGACTCATTTTACGATTTTTTAATGAATAGATATGGCTTAAGCTATCAAAATAATAATCTTGATTATTTCATTTCAATATTAGACCCTGGTTATTTTAAAGGCGAATGGAGTATTCCTGAATCAATACAAGAAGAAAAAATATTAATAAAAATATCAGATAAACATTTAAAATATATAGATTTTGCCACCTTTCTTGAAGATAATCAAAGAAAGAGTAGTGTTACTCCTTACCAAAAATTGATTTCTGATCAATATAAAAGCTTCATAAAATACAACGCATTAGAGATATATAAGAATAATCTGGAAAGTGAGAACTCAGATTATAAATTTGTTATAAAGGAATATAGAGAAGGCTTACTGCTATTTAATTTGATGCAAGATAAAATTTGGACGGTTAGAGATTCAGATTCGACTAAATTGAAAATGTTTTTCAATGAGAATAAAAACAAGTATACATCTTTTGAAGAGGATAGAGGAAAAGTTATTGGCGATTTTCAGCAATTTCAGGAGGAATTATGGATAAATTCCTTAAAATCTAAACACAAATTGACTCTGAATAAAAGAACTATAAAGCGTTTAAAAAAAGACTATAATTAATGAGTTATAAATTATTTTTTTTATCGGCTTTTTTGTTTTTTTCAAGCTGTAGTTTTGTTTCAGATGATAATTCAAAAAACATTGCCAGATATAAAGAATCATTTTTAACCAAAGAGGAGTTTTCATCTCTTGTTGAAGGGATTGAAATAAATGATTCGCTTTCAATGGCAAATTCAATTATTAACAATTGGGCAATTGAAAAAATACTAATTGAGAGAGCAGAATTAAATTTAAACGAAATAAAACTCCAAAAAATTCAGTCATTAGTTGATGATTATAAGTCTAATATGCTTTCTGAGGCGTATCTTGAGGCTCTTGTCAATTCATCGATTAATTTAGAAGTTGATTCACTAGAAATACTAAGCCTTTATGAAAACAATAAAAGTTTATTTAATTTAAATGAAGATATTTTCAAACTGGTATTTGTAGAACTTCCTTTAGATTTTTCTGACACCTATGAAATTAGGTCAAAAATAAAAAGATTAAAAAGAGATGATCAAATTTTTTTAGATTCAATTTCCTATAGATTTAAAAGTTTCTTATTGACAACTGATGATTGGATTTCACAAAAGACATTATTTCAAAAATTCCCATTTTTAACAAATTATTCATACCGAAGCTTAAAAAATTATAATTTTTTTCAATTCAAAGATTCTTTAAGTTTATATTTGATTAAGATTAAAGAATCTGTAAAAAAAG
>MDTB01005187.1_pt1 | contig 15560 bp, 13 predicted proteins | sample 811161 | NCBI WGS metagenome assembly MDTB01 (sample SAMN05326650, study PRJNA326480) | marine metagenome | isolation source: seawater | place: Mediterranean Sea | collected 2009 | reverse complement strand
CATTTTTAACTAAAGAATTTTCTTTAAAGGAACCATTTAAGTTAGATATATTTTCATTAATATTTTTAGTAGCAAAAATTTCTTTGTAAGCTTCACTCAAACCTAAAATATCTTTGTTATCAAATTTTGCTCTTCTTAAGCCAATAAGGTTTAACCCTTGTAATGAATTTCTATTTCCTATAGATAATCCATAAGGTATTACATCATGTAAAACACCGGTCATGCCACCTATCATTGCCATTTTGCCTATTCTAGTAAACTGTTGAACTGCAGAGTTTCCACCTATAACTACGTTGTCTTCAATTACAGCATGTCCTCCTAGTGGAACATTATTTGCTATTATAACTCCATTACCAACTTTGCAATCATGAGCAATATGTGATGAAATCATAAATAAACAATTATTTCCAATTGATGTTATGCCTCCACCTCCCACTGTGCCTGGATTAATCGTTACATATTCTCTTATCTTGTTATTTTCACCAATTATAAGTTTTGTTTCTTCGCCATTGTATTTAAGATCTTGTGGATTATTCCCAATTGAAGCAAAAGGATAAATTTGATTATTTTTACCAATAATTGTATTTCCATGAATATTTACATGTGAATGAATTTTAACATTTGCTTCTATTTTAACATTTGGTCCTATTACTGCATAAGGTCCTATTTCTACAGAGTTGGAAATTTTTGCTTTAGTGTCTATTATTGCAGTTTTATGTATCACACATTATAAATATAGATAATTTTAGATAATGCTTATCAAGAAATATTGCTAATTATTTCCTATCAACAATTGTTGCTGACCACATTGCTTCAGCCATTTTTAGACCATTTACTTTAGCTTCTCCTTTGTATTTCCAGACCCTGCCATGTGATCTAATTGCTTCTATATCTAATAGTAATTGACAATCAGGTATTACGGGATTTCTAAATTTTGCTTTTTCAACGCCCATTAAATACACAAGTTTATTTTCGTAGGTTTCTTTGTCAATACCATCAGCCGTAAGTGCAGCAGCAGCTTGCCCAAATGCTTCGACAATTAAAACACCTGGCATAACAGGTTGACCAGGAAAATGTCCCTGGACAAAAAAACTATCTTTTTTAACATTAACAATAGCTGTAGCTGATTTCAAATCAACAATATTAATTAATTCATCAATTAATAACATAGGTTCTCTATGAGGTAATAAATTTTTAATTTGATCCTTATTAAGTTTTTTAGTCATTAGATTTATTTTCCTTTATAAATTTTCTGATATCTTTGGCTGGATAACCCATAACTCTGCTATTGTCAGGTAAATTTTTAATTACACCAGAGCCACCACCAATTTGCACATTATTACCAATTTTTAAATGTCCTGAGATACCTGCTTGACCACCAATCATAACATTGTCTCCTAATACTGAACTTCCTGCAATTCCTACTTGTCCAGCAATAATACAATTTTTTCCAATCTTAACATTATGTGCTATATGAACTTGATTATCAAGAAAGGTATTCTCACCTATTACAGTAATTGAAAAAGAACCTCTATCAATAGTTGAAGCAGCACCTATTTCACACTTTTTTTTAATCAGAACATGTCCTATGTGTGGATATCTTAAATTAGAATTATTTTTTGGCATAAATCCAAAACCTTTTTTTCCAATTATTGCATTATCCAATATATGTACATCCGACTCAATTATTGATTTTTTAATAATTACATTGGAACCAATAACACAATTATTACCAATAACTACATTATCTTCAATAATAGTGTTTGAGCCGATTATAGTATCATTACCTATAGATACATTTAAACCAATAAAAGAGTTTTTCCCACAACTGCCTTTATAATATTTTTCAATTGGTTTTAAATTTAAATTAGGAAAATCTACTGTTGAATCTGGATAAAATAACTGAGCTACAGTTGCTGAATCTTTTAACACATTACTTGATACAAGTGCTATACAGTTTTTAGGTAAAAACTTAACTAATTCATTTTTGGTTATACAGGCATAAGCATTAGTAGATTTTACTTCTAACAAATATTTATTAGAATGGAGGAATGTTATATCTGAAGAAGTGGCTAAATTAATACTAGTAAAATTATTGATCATTATATTAGAAGTTGAATCTAAATTTATATCTGATGAAATATTTTTAATAATTTCTGATAAAAGAATAGGTCCTTTATTTTCGAAAAAAACACTATCAGGCATTAGTTCAAATTAATTTTTTTAATTTTTTTATTTAAAAGAATAATAATATCTGCGGTGATATCTAAATCTTTTTTTGCTATAATAATATTTTCTTTATTAAGAATTAAAGAAATATTATTCTTCTCCGAATACTCTGTAAGTATAAAATTTAAGTTACTTAATAATTTAGATTTAGCTTTAGATCTTTTCTCATTTAAGCTTTTAATTTTATTTTTTTGTTCTGATTGATAGTCTTTAATTTTTTGTTTCAAAGAAACAATTTTTTTTGAATATTCAGTTTCAGATAAAATATTTTTTTGTAATAAAATTTCACTTTCTTCTTTTTTTAATTTACTTTCCTTCTCTTTGAAATATGAAATATTAGCAATATGAATTTTTTCACTTTCTTTATTGATGAATTCTCCTGCTAGACTATTATTTAAAATTTGATTCATATTAATGTAAAGAATTTTTTCATTTGCATTAACGATATTAGAATAAATTAAAAAAAAAAGAATTACAAAAAAATTTACAAGATATTTCATTAAAAAGTTGTACCTATTTGAAATCTAAAACTTTCTTCGATATCAGTATCAGCTTTCGATATTGGCAAAGAATAAGAGAGACTTAATGGTCCAATAACTGTATACCAATCTACCGCTATTCCAGCAGCACTTCTTATTTTATCTGATTCATCAAGCGTTGACTCATAATCAACTCCCCAAACATTAGCTGCATCTAAAAAAATTTTAAAATCTAATGTTTCTAGATCTTTAAAAACTGTTGGAAGTGTTGTAGCTAAGTTAACAGACGACATGTAATTTCCTCCAATAAAGTCTCCTCCGTCTTTTGGACCAACTTTTCCAGCTTCAAAACCTCTTAAACGATTTGATGGTAAATAAAGTCTTTCAGAAATCCTCACATTATCGTCTGTTAATGAATTAATTCCTTGAGCATAAAAAGTAAATGATCCAACCATATCATCAATAAATTCCTGATAAAAATTAAATTCATAACCATTAAGTAGTGCATTTGTTTCACTTATGATTGGTATTGATTGAGTAAATCTTGACCTGTAACCTCCTGATGTTTTAAATTTTTGATTTCTCTTATCAAAATCTAATAAATAATCAAAGTCAGTATCAAAGTAATCACCTTTTTGTTTTTTTAAATTATTAGATGCTGAAGTAGTAGTTTTAAGCGACTCATAAAAAGATGAGAACGAGGGAACTAAAAATAAATCTTCGTAATATTCAAATCTAGTTCCAAAACTAACACCAGTTTTAGTATTTTTATAACCATATTCTGCCATTCTATCTGTTGTTAAACTTTGTACATTTGTAAATAACGATATGTCTGTTCCTCTGAAATTAGGGTTAAATACTGAAAATTGACCTCTTACTTGTTCTTCAGATAATTTTAAATTTGTGTCAAATTCTACACCTTTACCCATAAAATTATTTTCCTTTATACCAAAACCAATTGTTCCACCATTAGTTCCATATCCTGCTCCAGCGAATATTTCGCCAGTGGGTTTTTCATCAACTTCGAAGGTTATTATTTTAAGATCTTTTGAAGTACCCTCCTTAACAGAATAATCTACTGTTTTAAAAAAATCTAAACTTTGAAGATTATTTACTGATTTATTTATCAAAATCTCATTAAATGCATCACCTTCATCAATAGCAAATTGCTGGCGTAAGACATCTTCTCTAGTGATATTATTTCCAAATATGTTTATTCTTTCAACAAATTCTTTTTGTAACTCATTTATATAAAAAGTAAAATTTAGCTTGTTAGTTTCAATCAAATCAATATTTACCGTAGAATTTATTGATTCATATTCTTTCATTAATGCAATCTTTTCAATTTCTTCTATTATTTTATTAACTCTATTATATGAATAATTTTTTCCTTTTAGTTTTTCAAAAACTTTATCTAAATTAGCAAAATTTTTTCTTTTAAAATCAATTGGTAAATTTATTTTAATATCATTAAAAAAATATTTATTCCCAGCATCTATATTAAATATTAAGTTAAATTTATTCTCATCAGACACTTCCGCAAAGGCACTAGTAACTTTGGCTTCGTAATATCCTTTATTCTTATAAAAATTTGTTAATAGTCTTACATCTAGATTTACTCTATTTTCGTTTAAAAATTTTTTACCTGATATAAATTTCCAAAATTTTGACTCCTCTGAAGTAATTACATCATACAATTTTCTTTTTTTATATTTCTTATCACCAATAAAATTGATATTTTTTATTAAAGCTTTTTTTCCTAAATCAACATCAATTATTAATTTTATAGTATTATTTGGTTGATTTTGTTTTTTAATTTTTACTTTGGCAAAATAGTAACCAAAACTCTTTAAAGTATTAATTACAATTTCTCGATCTTTATTGGCTAAAAATTCATTGAAAGAACCTTTATTTTTTAAATTAATCTTTTCTAGAATAGGTTCTCTAATTTTTTTAGCTTTAATACCCTCTATATTAAGTGAGCTAATTAATGGAAATTCAACTACATCAATAATTAGTTTTTTATCTATTAAATTAACTTTTATGTCGTCGAAAAAATTTGTTTCATATAAATTTTTAATGATTTTATTAATCTCATTTGAGTTGAATTTTTTATTCTTATCAATCTGACCAAAAAGAATTATTGTTTCATAGGTAATTCGATTATTTCCTCTAATTTCAATATTTTTAATTTCAGATGCTAATAAATAGCTATTAAAAAAAAATATATAAAAAAATATTAATAGATATTTTTTAATCATATTAATATCATATACATAAACTTCTAGTTTTCAATCTCACAAAATGATTCAATTCTTGAATTTCTTTAAAATTTTTAGGCTTGATATATTTGTATCTCTTAAAGGAGTTTAGATTAATTATTATTTTTAGATATGATACAATATCGTTAAATTTAATTTTATCCTTAAGAAAAAGTTCGACAAGTTCATCATTTGCACTAATTAATACAGTATCAAAAAGAGTACACTTCTCCGAAATATCTTTGAGAAAATTTAGTGATGGAAATTTATATTTATTTATTTTGAAAAAATTCATATTATTAAATTTATGTATATCAAAATCACTAATTACAGATTTATCATTACTTTTACTTTCAGTCATTCCAGAATTAATTGGAATTTTCATATCAGTGTTGTGCATCAAAGCATGACTTGTCCCATTTTTATAATTTACTATAGCGTGAACAATTGATTGTGGATGAATTACAATATTTATCTGCTCTGAATTTAAATCAAATAATCTGTAAGCTTCTATTACTTCAAAAATTTTATTCATCATAGTAGCTGAGTCTATAGATATTTTTTTTCCCATTTTCCATCTTGGATGTTTCAAGGCCATTTTTTTATTAATATCTTTCATTGATTTCTTATCTAGATTTAAAAAAGGACCTCCAGAAGCGGTTATAGTAATATTTTTAATTTTTTTTATATCTTTATCTTTAATTAATTCAGAAATAGCAAAATGCTCAGAGTCCACAGGAAAGAATGAAGAGTTATATTTTTTTATTTCTTTCTTTATTAAATTCCAACCACAAATAATAGATTCTTTATTTGCAAAAAGTATTTTTTTAGCTTTTTTAATTAACAATAAATTGTATTTTAATCCGTCGAATCCAGTTATGGCACTCATCATTATGTCAGATCTAGATATTTTTTTTTGAATTTCTTCAAAATTATGAATTATTTTTGTTTTGTTTTTTTTTAATAAAGAACTAAGTTTTTTTGAGTAAATCTTGTCATCCAAATAAACATATTTTGGTCTAAAAATAATTATTTGCTTATAGAGTGTTTTTAAATTTTTATTAGCGACTAACAATTCAACACTATATTTTTTTTTGTTTTTACTAATTATATCTAAAGTCACTTTTCCTAGGGAACCGGTTGAACCTAATATTATTATTTTTTTTTTCATTAAAAATAACCTAGAGTAAAAACTATATAAGAAAAAGGAATTGCAAAGATCATGCCATCAATTCTATCAAGCAAGCCCCCATGACCTGGAATAATATTTCCTGTATCTTTAAGTTTAGATAATCTTTTAAAATATGAAACAACTATATCTCCAAACTGACTAATGAAAGAAATTAAAATAACGATAATAAACATTCCTAAATTAAGCTCTTCATTTTTATTTAAATATATAGATGTACAATAAAAATAAAAATTAATACAAATAATTGATAGAAAAAATCCACCAAACATACCAGAGTATGTTTTATTTGGACTTACTTTAGTCAATTTTGGACCTTTAAAAATTTTTCCAAAAAAATAACCTCCTATATCAGATGAAATGCATATTATGATTACAAATAAAAAGGTTAGACCTTGCTCATCATGCTTTAAGTTTCTTAGCAAATAAGCGCTATAGAATGATAAAGTTAAAAAAAAATATCCAATAATACGATAATTTTTTTTCTTTGTCATCATGTGCCACTCGTAAGATGTAATTAAAAAACACACCCCAATAAAAAAAATGAAAAAAAAAGATCCCTTGATAATAAAAAATAACGATAAAGGGATAATTATTATTGAGCTTAATAATCGTTTTAATAAATTATTACTGATCATAAACCACCAAAATTTCTTTTTGTCTTGTAGTAAGTGTTAATTATTTTTTTATAATCGTTTTTAGAAAAATCAGGCCATAATTTTTTTATAAAAAAAATCTCTGAATAAGCGACTTGCCATAACATGAAATTACTTAATCTATTTGTATTACCTGTTCTAATTAATATATCTGGATCAGGAATACTAGCCGTATATAAACTAGATGTTATGTTTTTTTCATTTATTTTTTTTTTCTTTTTTATAATGTTATTAACAGATGTGACTAATTCTTCTTTAAATCCGTAATTAAGCGCTAAATTTATTTGTAAACCAGAATTTTTTTTTGTAATTTTTTCAGAGTTATTAAGAATTTTTTTTAATTTGTTAGAAAAAATTTTTTTATTTCCTATAATTTTAAGTTTAATATTTTTTTCAATTAGATTATTGATTTTTTTATGTAAGAATGTTTCTAACAAATTAAATAAGTATTTAATTTCTTTTTTTGGTCTTTTCCAGTTTTCTGTTGAGAAAGCAAATAATGTTAAATATTTAATATTATTATTAATGCTTTCATCTATAATCTTTTTTACTGTATTTAGACCCTCTCTGTGTCCGTAATTTCTTGATTTTTTTTTCTTATATCCCCACCTGCCATTACCGTCCATAATTATGGCAACATGGTTTATCTTGTTCATATCGTCATTATTTCTTTTTCTTTTAAAGATACTTTATCATCGATTATTTTTATATTATCATCAGTCATAACTTGAATTAATTTTTCGTTACTTTTTAACTCATCTTCACTAATTTCTTTTTTTTTTAAAAAATTTTTTAATTGGTCATTGGCTTCTCTTCTAACAGTTCTGATAGATACTTTGCATTTTTCACCCATAGTTTTAATCATTTTCTTAATTTCGTTTCTTCTTTCCTCATTAAGACTTGGTATTGGAAGACGTACTAGTTGACCATCAATTTGAGGATTCAAGCCTAACTCAGATTTTTTTATAGCTGCATCTATAAAAGGTACATTACTGATGTCCCATACTTGTATATTAATCATTCTAGGTTCAGGAGTTGTAATTGTTCCTAATTGGTTTATTGGCATATTTTGACCATAAACGTCAATCTTTATTAAGTCCAACATCTTAGAATTTGCACGACCAGTTCTCAATGATAAAAGTTCTTTATCAAACCTATCAATAGTTACAGTCATTTTATGACTGAAAATGTTTTTATCAAACATTATTCTCCTATTTTTAATCTATAAAACTCTTTTATTTTAAGATCAGATATTTTTAATTCAAACATAATATCCTTAACTTTTTTTTTAGGTTCCATAACCCATGCTTGTGAAATTAATGAGTTTTCTTCTTTAAATTTATTTATTTTACCCATACTAATTTTTTCTATAATTTCATTAGGCTTTCCAGAATTTTTTAATTCCTCTTTAATAAGTACTTTTTCTTTTTCTATATCAGATTTTTCAAGATATTTTTCTTCAATTGCCAACGGATTTGATGCAGCAATGTGCATTGATAACTGTTTTGCAAAATTATTTAATTTTTCAGAGCTATCTTTTGTTTCTAAAGAAAGAACTACAGCCAACTTACTTAAATTGTCCTTTACAATAGTGTGTAGATAAAAAAAGTTCTTTGAATTAGATTTATTAAAAGTTTTTGTTCTGCCAATAGTTATTTTTTCACCTATTTTAGAAACCATATTAACTAAATTTTCCTCTACTCTTAGATCATTTTTCATTAAGGATATTTTAATTTTTTCTATATCAGAATCACAATTATTATTAATATCACTTAATTCTTTTACAAAAGAAATAAAATCCTCATTTTTTGCAACAAAATCTGTTTCACAGTTAACTTCAATTAAAGACATTTTTTCACTATCGCCACTTACTGCAACTACTCCTTCATTGGCAACTCTTGACATTTTTTTTGATGCTTTTGAAATACCTTTTACTCTTAAAATTTCTACTGCTTTATCTAAATCACCATTTGCTTCCTTAAGGGCTTGGTTGCAATCTTTAAATCCAGCACCAGTATTTTTTCTTAAATTCTTAATATTTTCTAAATCAGAACTCATTAGTTTAATTTTTTTTCCTCAATAACTATAGTATTTGTTTTATTATCAGATACTTTTTTTATTTTAGGTTCTTCAATAGAAATATTTTTAACTTCTTTTTTTGCATTTAAAATTGTTTCCTTTAATAAACCACAATATAAATCTATTGATCTTCTTGCGTCATCATTGCCAGGAATAGGAAAGTCAATACCATCAGGATTTGAATTTGTGTCTAAAACGGCAACAATTGGAATATGAAGCTTAATTGATTCCTTAATTGCTAAAGATTCATAATTAGTATCAATAATAAACACTAAGTCTGGAATTTTTTTCATTTCAGATATTCCTCCTAATGATCTTTGCAGCTTATCTCTTAATACGCTCATCTTTAATAATTCTTTTTTTGTAAAGCCTCTGTTTTCACTAACGAGATCTTTATTAATTTTGTCTAGTTTTTTAATTGAGTTTGAAATAGTACCCCAATTAGTTAACATACCTCCAAGCCATCTATAATTTACAAAATACTGATCTGTTTCTTTTGCTAGTTCTGCTATAGCCTCTGATGCTTGTTTTTTAGTTGATATAAATAAAACTTTACCACCTGTTGAAATTGTACTGTACACCTTTTCTAATGCTATATTTGCAAGTTCAAGTGTTTGAGTTAGATCGATAATATGTATTGAGTCTCTTTTGCCAAAAATATATTTTTTCATTTTCGGATTCCATCTTAAAGTCTTGTGACCTAAGTGTACTCCTGCTTCTAATAGTTGTTGAATTGTCAGAATTGGTATTTTCATATTTTTTCCCGGTTATGCCACCACAATTACTTCCACTTAAGGACCGGAGGTATAAAACCACAAATTGTGTGCGTTGTTAATTTGGTGATACTTACAAATTTATTTTGATTAAAACAAGTGTTTTTTTAAGTAAAATTAGCTTTAATATTCTTATTTTTTATTAAATTTATCAGTTTTCGATCTATATTTCTTTTATTTTTAAGTTTAAATGTAAATTTTTCTTTGTCATTATTAACCTTAATTAATACTTCGGTTTTACCTTCGTCATGCACTATATCTGATAAAATTTCAATTTTATTAATATGGTCTATTTCAAAAGTAACTTCATTAATATTTTGATTATATAAATTTTTTAAATTTGAAATTTTTTTAACATTTACTCTTGTAAATCTATTACTTTGATCAGTAATATTTTTTGATATTGTTAATAAAAGAGAATTACCTTCGATAAGAATATCTCTATTTAAATTCAAAATATCTGAAAAAATAAATAGCTCAAAAACACTTGTAAGATCAGTTAACTTTACTATCGCATAGGAATTACCTTTTTGTGTTTTTTTTTCTTGAATCTTCAAAAGTGTTCCAGCAATATTTATTTCTCTAGAGCTATCAAGATCTTTAAAAGATGCGTAATTTTTAATATCATATTGATCATACATATCTTTAAATTGACTCAATGGGTGGTCAGAGATAAAAAATCCTATTGATTCAAATTCTTTTCTAAGTTTGTCTTCAAAGTCCCACTCTTTTATATTGTTAAGTAAAAAATTGTCTGAATTCTGCGGATCTTCCTCTTCAAATAAATCTATTTGGTTTGCCATTTTATTCTCAAATATATTTTTTGATTTAATAATTAAATTTGGTATTGAGGTGTAAATTAAATTTCTATTAGAATATAGTTCATCGAAAGCACCAGCTTTTACTAATCCTTCCAACTGAAGTTTATTTATATTCTTTGGATTAGTACGATTTATAAAATCGTTAATTGATTTAAATGGACCATTTTTACTTCTCTCAGCTATAATGTTAGAAATTGCCTCGTAACCAACGTTTTTAATCCCACCCAGTGCATAATAAAAAGATCCATTTTTTGAATGAAAATCTGCATTTGATAAATTAATATTTGGTCTAATAATATTTATTTTTAATCTTTTTAATTCTTCATAAAATTCACTGAGTTTATTTGGATTTGAAATATCCATAGTCATTGAGGCAGAAAAAAATTCATGTGGAAAATAAGTTTTCAAATAAGCTGTTTGATATGCTATGATTCCATATGCCGCTGCATGACTTTTATTAAAACCATATTCTGCAAAAGGTTCTATTTTTAAAAAAATTCCCGCAGCAATATCTTTTCGTATACCGTTTTTGACTGCACCATTGATGAAACCCTCTTTCTGTTTTTCAACTTCAGCTCTCTTTTTTTTACCAATAGCTTTTCTAAGAATATCAGCTTCACCGGCAGTAAAACCAGATAATTTCTGTGCTATTTGCATAACTTGCTCTTGGTAAATAATAACACCATATGTCGGCTTCAAAATTTCTTCTAACATAGGATGAATATAATCTGGTTCTTTTCTCTTATGCTTGCAATCATTATAAATGGGGATGTTGCTCATTGGTCCTGGTCTATATAAAGCAACTAAGGCAATTATATCTTCTAAATGATTTGGCTTCATATCAATTAAGGCTTCCCTCATACCAGAACTCTCAAGTTGAAATAATCCAACGGTATTTCCACTTGAAAGATAATCAAAAACTTTCTGATCAGAGTAATTAATATCTTCAATTCTGAACTCTGGGCTATTTTTTTTAATTAATTTTTGTGTTTTGTCTATTACAGTCAGGGTTTTAAGTCCCAGAAAATCAAATTTAATTAAACCCACATTTTCAGCAGAGTACATATCAAATTGTGTAGATGGTAAAAATAAATCTGCAGAATTATCTTTGTATAAAGGAACACTCTCAGATAATTTTTTATCAGCAATTACTACACCCGCTGCATGAGTTGCTATATTTCTATTCAACCCCTCTAATTTAAGAGACAAATTAATTAGTTTTTTTACTCTTTTATCATCTTGTATAAGTTTTTGAAGTCTTGGTTCGGAACTAATACATTCGGACAATGTTTGTGGTCTTGATGGATCAAATGGAATCATTTTTGATATACTATCTACAAAACCATACGGAAGACCGATAACTCTTCCAACATCGCGTATAACCATTCTAGCTTTTAATTTACCAAAAGTAATTATATGCGCTACACTTTCTGGATATTTATCTGAAAGATATTTTAAAACTAAATCTCTTTTTTCCTCACAAAAATCTATATCAAAATCAGGCATTGATATTCTGTCAGGATTAAGAAATCTTTCAAAAATTAAGTTAAATTTAATTGGGTCAACATCAGTTATTTCTAAGCACCAAGCTACCAATGAACCAGCTCCTGAACCACGCCCTGGACCAACTGGAATTCCATTTTTTTTCGACCATTTAATATAATCAGAAACAATAAGAAAATAACTCGAATATTTCATTTTAACAATAATATCTAGTTCATGATCAAGTCTTTTTCTGTATAAATTATATTTATCACTATGAGCTACTTCATTATCTGCGATTTTAAAAATATTTTTAAATTTACTTTTTAATCCTGCTAGAGAGTCGTTTCTAAGCATATAGTCAGCATCACCATCTTTTTTAGTGCTAATATTAGGCAGTATAGGTTTAGAAGGTAAGGTTCTATAATTACATCTTAACGGTAAATTGTAATTATTTTCTAAAGCTTCTGGTATATCATTAAAAATAATCTGCATTTCTGCTGTTGACTTAAGGTAATGCTGATCAGAATAATTTAACCTATTTTTATCGCTTACATATGATTTTGATCCTATGCAAATAAGAGCGTCATGTGCTTCGTGATATGATTTATCTATATAAAAAACTTCATTGGTTGCAATTAAAGGAATATCTAATTTACCAGATAAACTTAAATTAAATTCTTCAAATTTTTTTTCATTAAAATCATTATGTCTTTGAATCTCAATATAGAAATTATCATTGTAGTTTTTAGATAAAGTTTTATAAATTTTTTCTATCTCATCAATTTTACCTTTTTGGAACAATTTGCCAAAAAAACCATTAACTGTACCTGAAAAGATAATAACACCTTCATTAAATTTAAGTATATCATTAAGATTACAATGAGGATCTGACATAGAATCATTAAGTAAATATGATTTTGATGATAAAGAAATTATATTTTTATATCCTAATTCATTTTTTGCTATTAATGGTATTAAACCTATTTCATTTTCAAATTTAAAGTTTACTTGTGTACCAATAATTGGTTGAGTCCCAGATTTAGACAAATTTTCTGAAAATTCTAAGGCTCCACATAAATTAGAAGTATCAGATATTCCTAAGCTCTTAATTTTATTTTTTTTACAGTAATTTTTTAAATCATCAATTTTAATAGCACCTTCGCATATTGAATATTGAGAATGTACTTTAAGATGATTAAAATTTTTATTTTCATTTTTTTGCATTAATAATGGTTATTTTACCATTATTTAATTCAATTTTACAATCTGCCATATTAGAAAAAAATCTATTATGAGTTGCAAATATTATAGTTCTTTTTTTAGATTTTAAATTTAATAATATCTTAAATACTTCCTTGGCTTTTTGATTGTCTAAACTTCCAGTTGGTTCGTCTGCTAAAATAATTTGTGGTGAGTTTATAAGTGCTCTTGAAATTGCAACCCTCTGAGACTCACCACCAGATAGTTCGCTAGGATAATGGTTAATTCGACTCAACAAACCCAATTTATTAATTATTTTTTTTGACTCCTTAATTGCATCATTTAAATTATCTTTAAAAGCAAGTCTGGCAAGGTAAACATTTTCAAGTGCTGTAAAATCTGATAATAAATTTTTATTCTGATAAATAATACCTATGTTTTTTGCTCTTAATTGATCATTATTTTCACTTTCTTCATAATTGACTACCTTTTCATCAAATATAATTGAACCACTTGATGGTTTGTCAATTAGTGAGATTAAATTTAATAATGTTGATTTTCCTGAGCCTGATGGGCCTGTAATAGAATAAGTTTTACCTCTTTCAAAAATTAAATTAATTTTTTTTAATACTTTAATACTATTTTTTTTATAATAACTTTTTGTAATATTTTTAAGCTCAACAATCTTAGTCATAATGAAGACCTTTGGTAGGATCAAGTTTAGAAGCTTTAGACGCAGGATACACTGAAACTATACAAGTTATAAATATAGAGCATAAACTTATTAGAATAACTGATTCAAAATTAATTTCAGATGGCATTTTGCTTAAAAAATAAATTTCCTCGGGAAATAAATTTAAATTAAATATAACGCTAAAAAAAATTCTAATTGTTTCTATATAAATTGAAAAAAGGATTCCTAAAATAACACCAAAAAATGTGGCAAAAGTACCAATAAAAAAACCAATTAGAAAAAATATTTTTTTAACAGTATAGTTTGTAACACCTATCGATTTTAATATTGCAATTTCTCTAGTTTTGTTTTTTACAAAGATTGTTAATCCTGAAATTATATTAAAAGCTGCAACTATAATTATAAGTGACATGATTATAAACATTACATTTCTTTCTACTTTTAATGCTGAAAAAAGTGATTTATTTAGGTCTGCCCATGTGTAAATATATTCATCAACAAAAACTTTTTGTAATTCTTTTTTTAAAAAATCTATTTCTTTGTAATCGTTAAAATATATCTCTACATGCCGATTATTATTACTTAATTGTAACAAACCCTCTAGGTCATTTAGATTGATAAACACTACATTTGCATCAAAGTCTATAACGCCAGTACTATATATCGATGAAATTGTTAATGTTTTTTGCAGTGGAAGATTTCCTACAATTGTTCCAATGCCTGATGGGGACATAATTGATATTTTATCTCCAATTTTCACATTTAATAAAAAACTTAATTCTTTACCAATAGAAATAGTGTCTTTAGATAAAAAATTATTTCCTTTAAAATCTTTATTATTTACTAATTCTAAATTTCTAAAATCTTTCTTAAGATATCCCCTCATGTGCACACCTTTGGTGTTTTCTGTGTTAAGAATTATAGCTTCACCATTATTACTAAAAACATGCAATCTGATATTATCTATGAGCTTTGAATTGGTTAATTTTGTTAAATCAATCGGTTTATCGTAAGATTGGATAGTGGTATGAGAGCTAAATCCAACAATTTTAGTTATTAGTTCATTTCTAAAACCATTCATTACTGACATTACAATTATTAAAACTGCAACTCCTAAACTTATTCCAACAAAGGAAAAAATAGATATAATATTTAAAAAACCATCTCTTTTTCTACTTTTTAAATAAGTGAAAACAATTTTTTTTTCTAAATTAGATATCAATTTATTTTACTTTTTAAAATTTCTAATATTTTATCAATTTTATAATTATTTGAGTCTTTGCCTACTTCACGAAATTCAATATCATTTTTTTCAGTATTTTTACCTAATATTATTTGAAAAGGAATTCCAATTAAGTTAAATTTTTTTATTTTTGATGAAAAATTTTCATCTGTATCGTCTATTATTACTTCAATATTATTTTTTTCAAATAGCTTGTATAATTTTACTGCCTTGTCTAAATTTGAAGTGTCATTTTTTGAAATACTAACAATTATAACGCAATGATAAGGTGAAACTGATAATGGCCATCTCATTATACCTTTTTTATCATCGTATTTTGCCTCTATTATAGCTCCAACTAATCTAGATACGCCAATACCGTACGAACCCATTTTAACAAATTCTTTTTTTCCTTTGTGGTCTACAGAGGCGTTCATTGATTTTGAATATTTGTCGCCAAAATAAAAAATAT
>MDTB01195725.1_pt1 | contig 15562 bp, 17 predicted proteins | sample 811161 | NCBI WGS metagenome assembly MDTB01 (sample SAMN05326650, study PRJNA326480) | marine metagenome | isolation source: seawater | place: Mediterranean Sea | collected 2009 | reverse complement strand
CAAGTAATCTGCTGATTATAGTATAAAAACCAAAAGTCCCTGTTGACTTAACTAAATTCATAAATCATATTAGTCTTAATTTTATCCCATTTGTACACCTAATTAAGATAAATGAAAAAAACAAAAGTTGATCATTATACAGATAAAGAAGCCTTAGAGTTTCATAGCCACAAAAAACCTGGCAAGTTAGAGATAATAGCTTCTAAAAATATGATCACAAAAAGAGACCTTGCTTTAGCTTACTCTCCCGGTGTTGCAGTTCCAGTAAAAAAAATTAGTGAAAATCCAGAGGCAGCATATGACTATACTAGTAAAGGTAATTTAGTTGCTGTAATCAGTAATGGTTCAGCAATCTTAGGAATGGGAAATTTAGGTGCTCTAGCATCTAAGCCAGTAATGGAAGGGAAGGCAGTCTTATTTAAAAGGTTCGCCGATATAGACTCTATCGATCTTGAAATTGACTCAACTAATTCCAATGAAATTATAAATTCTATTAAAAACTTTGCTCCATCATTTGGGGGTATAAATTTAGAAGATATAGCTGCACCCGATTGTTTTGTTATAGAGGAAAAACTTAAAGAAATTTTAGATATACCAGTATTTCATGATGATCAACATGGAACAGCAATTATAACTACCGCAGCTCTTATTAATGCATTGGACATAAATAAAAAAAAGATAGATAAGATAAAAGTTGTTGTTAATGGTGCTGGGGCATCTGCGATGGCTTGTGCTAATCTATTTAAAAGGAGTGGTGTTCCACAAAAAAATATCACTATGATTGATCGTAGTGGGGTAATTTATAGAGGTAGAAATAAATTAAATCAATGGAAGTCTGCCCATGCGATTAAAACTTCAGATAGAACACTTGAAGATGCAATAAATAAAGCAGATGTTTTTTTAGGATTATCTGCAAAAGGAGCTTTAACTAAGAATATGGTAAAAAAAATGGCAAAAAATCCAATCATTTTTGCATGTGCTAATCCAGACCCTGAAATTACACCTGAGGAAGTAGAAGAAATCCGTAAAGATGCTATAATTGCTACTGGTAGATCAGATTATCCAAATCAAGTTAATAATTTAATTGGTTTCCCTTATATTTTTAGAGGAGCTTTAGATGTAAGATCTAAAACTATTAATGAAGAAATGAAAGTTGCTGCAGCTAATGCAATAGCAAAGCTTGCAAGAGAAGATGTGCCTGATGAGGTGGTTGCTGCCATGGGCGGGGAACGACCACATTATGGTAAAGATTATATAATTCCCTCAACTTTTGATCCCCGTTTGATAAGTATAATTCCAGTTGCGGTAGCAAAGGCTGCAATAAAAACAGGGGTGGCGAGAAAAAAAATAGAAAATTTTGATTTATATCAAGAACAACTCAAACAAAGATTAGATCCCACTGTGACTATAATGCAAGGAATAAATAACTATATCAAAAAGACTCAAAAAAAAATTGTATTTGCCGATGGTGAAGATGAAAATACTCTCAAGGCGGCAATCGCATTTAAAAATTCAAAACTTGGGATACCTATACTAGTGGGTAAAAAAGAAAAAATTAAAGAACAAATTAAAAAAATTGGCTACAATGAAAACTTTGATATTGAGATTGTCAATTCTAAAGATACTTTAAAAAGAGAAAAATACGTTAAATACTTATTTAAAAAACTTCAAAGGGAACAAGGATTCTTGGAATGGGACTGTGACAGGTTGGTTAGAAATGATAGAGTTATTTGGGCTTCATGTATGGTAGCCTGCGGGGATGCTGATGGAGCTGTGACAGGGAATACGAGAAGGTTTGGAGAGTCTTTAAAGAAAATTACTCAAGTTATAAAAGCAAGACCAGGTGAAATAATGTTTGGACTGAACATGGTAGTACATAAAGGTAAAACAATATTTGTTGGTGACACAAGTGTGCACGAATATCCAAGTTCAGAACAACTTACCGAAATTGCAATATCTAGTGCAAGAGTAGTAAGGATGTTTGGCTTTGATCCTAAAGTTGCTTTTGTTTCTCATTCAACTTTTGGTCAACCTATTACTAGTAGGACTAAACATATAAAAGAAGCTGTGGACATTTTAAAAAAAAAGAATGTTAATTTTGAATTCGATGGTGATATGCAGCCAGATGTAGCTCTTAATGAAGAATACAAAAACCTTTATCCATTTTCAAAAATAGTTGGAAATGCAAATATTTTGATAATGCCTGGTCAACATAGTGCTGCAATTTCATATAAAATGTTAAAGACATTTGGAGATACAAAAGTAATTGGTCCATTATTGATTGGCCTAGGCTTACCAATCGAAATTGCACCTCTAAGAAGTTCGACATCTGAGATTATTAATTTAGCATCTATCGCAGCTTATTCTGCAGATGTCATAGAATATAAAAAAGATTAATCTTTTTGTATTCTTAGATCATCTACAAGTAAAATACTTGCAATTACATCTTCAACATCTAATATTTCTTTTGCTTCTTGAATTACTTCTAACTGCTCGTCAGAATTTATTGATATTCCATAAATATATATTTTTTTTTTTATAGGTATCAATTTGATAATTTGAAGATTTAATATTTTTATTCAAAACTAAAGCTGTGCGTAATTGAGAAGTAATGAGAAGGTCTTTGGATGATTGTTTTAAATTAAATTTTTCTTTTATCTTTATATCATTTCTTACAGACCTAACACCCACTGTTTCCCATGCAAGCTTTGTCAATTTAAGTTTTTCTTCAGGGTTATCTACTTTTCCAGTTAAAAAGATTCTACCGTCTAAAACCTTTGATTTAATAGACAATAAATATTTCTTGTCTAAGAGAATAACTCTTGCAGATATATTTTTTTGCATAATGGAGTCATCAATTTGAGTTCCTAATGACCTAGGATCAAGCGCAACTGATACACCTGTTCCAAAAATTCCCTTGGAAGATACTCCCACACATCCAGATAATATTACACTAATAAATATGAATATTAATAATTTATTTTTCATTTTTTATTTTTAAACAATAATTATAAATTTCTTTTTTAGAAACCAGATTATTTTGACCTATAAAATTTGTTATTTCTTTTATACTAAATTTTTTAATCATCTTATTAATATTTCTTTTATCTGATTCATTTAATATATGTGAGTTTTTTTTATTTATTTTTTTTTCAGAAATAACTATTGTTATCTCTCCCTTAACTTCTTTATCAAATAACATTAAATCTTCGACATTACATCTAATGTATTCTTCATAAAATTTTGTCATTTCCCTACAAATTAAGATTTTTCTTTGAGGAAAATTTTTCTTGATTACTGGGATTGCTTTATTGATTTTTTTTGGTGAAACAAAAAAAATTATACTTGAGTTTAATTTAGATAGTATTTCTAAATCTTTTTTCAGGTCTTTTTCTTTGGTAGGAAAAAAACCATAAAAAAAATATTTATCTGAGAAACCACTTGCTGAAACAGAAGTATTAACTGCTGAAGCACCTGGTAATGGGATTATATTAATATTTTCTTTTATACATTCTCTTACTAGTAGAGCACCGGGATCTGAAATGCTAGGAGTGCCTGCATCAGATATAAGTGAAATTATCTTTTCACTTTTTAAGTAATTAATAACTTGTGATAAATTCCTTTTCTCATTAAATTTGTGATTAGAAATTAATTTAGATTTAATTCCAAATTTATTTAGTAGTTTTCCTGATATTCTAGTGTCCTCACAAAGAATAAGGTCAGATTTTTTTAAAATTTCTACAGCTCTATATGTAATATCACCTAGATTTCCAATTGGAGTTGGTATTAAATATAGACCATTTTTTGATTCTTTGTTGAGTGATGCAGAATTTATGGTCATAATTATACTATATTATTTTTATAACAATATCATCAAATGAATAAATTTCTCAAAATTCTTTTTATAATTTTTTTAAATTTTACATTAATAATTTCTTTATCTTATTCTGAGGAAACTAAAATTAAAATAGGTTTGCTTGCTCCATTGTCTGGAGAAAATGCTTCTTTAGGAGAACAAATTATTAAATCAATTCGAATGGCTTTGAGTGATATTGAGGATAATAATATAGAAATTTTTCCAAGAGATACTCAATCAGATCCTAATATAGCTTTACGAGCTGCATTAGAATTGGAAGAGTTGGGAGTAACATTGGTAATAGGTCCTATATTTTATGAAAATTTAGTTTATTTAAATGAAGTTAAAAATATTACTTTTTTATCCCTCACAAACAAAACATTGGATCTTCATAAGAATATTATTAGTAGTGGGATTAACTCAACCTCACAATTAAATACAATAAAAAAATTCCTAGAAAGAAATGAAGTTAAGAAAACTATTTTTCTTATTCCTAATCTTAATTATGATTTAGAAATTAAAAAAGGTATTAAGGAATCCAAAATTGGAATTTTCAAAGAACACTATTATGATATTGAGCCAACAAAACTTACTAAACAAATAGAGAAAATTACAAATTATGAAATAAGAAAACAAAATTTATTAGACGAAATTTTAAGAATTGAAAAATCAGATGACACTAATAAAGAAAAAGAAATTGAAAAACTAAAAAAAAAATATACTTTGGGTAATTTAAAATTTGATTCCGTTATAATAGCAGATTTTGATGAAAGTTTAAAAAGTGTTATTACATCTTTATTATACACAGATGTATCACCAAAAGAAAAATACATTATAACATTTAATCAATGGTTTGATAAAACTTTATTAAAAGAAATCAGCTCTCAATCAATTTATTATCCATCAATTAATAAACAGAATTTAGAGAATTTTCAGATTAAATTTTTCGAAAGATTTAATCTAATACCAAACCATTTATCATTATTAAGTTATGATTTAATAGGACTGATATACTATCTTTCTTTAAAAAATGAAATTTCAGACATTAGTGAGTCATTTAAATCAAAAAGTATTTTTAAGGGGAAATTGGAATATTTATAATCGAGGATAATAAGATTAATCATCAACTAAATTTTTATCAAATTAAAGAGGGAGAGCTTAAAGAAATTTTCTAATCTTTTTAAAAGCTTTATACCTGTGATCCATTTTATATTTTACAGATGGTTTCATTTCACCAAAAGTTTTTTTTTTTACGAAGAGGTATAAATATTGGATCATATCCAAAGCCATTTTTTCCTTTTTTTTTTTTTGAAATTAGACCCTCGATCTTACCTGAGGTATAAGCAATTACTTTATTTAAATAGCAAACAGATAATACACAAATAAACCTAGCTCGAATTTTTTTTGTTTTCCAATCTTTATCTTTTTTATTTAACTCCCTGTAAATCCTTTTTATAGCTTTATTAAAATCTGCATTTTTTCCTGCCCACCTTGCAGAGTGGATTCCTGGTTTTTTATTCAAGCAGTCAATTTCTAATCCTGAGTCATCTGATAAACATATTAAATTTGTTTTCTTTGAAAAGTATTTTGATTTAATTAAAGAATTTTCTTTAAATGAACTTCCATTTTCAACTGGGCTCTTAAGTTTAAAATCTAAAGTGGAGTAAATTTTGATTGTTTTTGGTAATAAATCTCTTATTTCTTTGAGTTTTCCTTTGTTGTTGGTTCCAATTAATAAACTAGTAATTTTTTTTTTTGGCATCTAGAAATTTTAAATTTTCTTACCATATAAGTTATTATGGAGAAAGAACAAGATCAAGCTACTGAAGAAAACATTAATTTATCTGATGATGATAATGATGTTGAAAAAATTCCTTCGGAAAAGAAAGATTCAGATAATAAAGCTGAGGATAATACAATATCGGATAAAAAAGAACCAACTCCACAAGAAAAAATTTTAGAGCTTGAAGATAAATTAGCAAGAACTTTTGCGGAAATGGAAAATCAAAGAAGAAGGTTTGAAAAAGAGAAAGAAGATGCTTTTGAATATGGGGGTTTTGCATTTGCAAAAGAAGCCTTAAATTTAATTGATAATCTCGAAAGGTCTAAAAATATTTTAGAAGAAGACGAAAAATTAAAAGAAACAGAAGCACTTAAAAAAACCTTAGAGCATTTTGACATAATCTATAAAGATCTGATCTCCATTTTTAACAAAAATGAAATTAAAGCCATTGAAAGCCTTAACAAAAAACTTGATCCAAATTTTCATCAAGCAATGATGGAGATAGAAGATGATACGAAGGAAGCAGGTACAATAATACAAGAAATACAAAAAGGATTTACTTTAAAAAATCGCTTATTAAGACCTTCTTTAGTTGGTGTTTCAAAAAAAACTAAAGAAAAAGTTAAAAAAAATGACGAAAATAAACAAAATTTAGATAGCAAATAATGTTTGATCCAGCTTGTAGAATTAAAATTAACACTTATATGACGATCAGGACTTAAAATTATGAGCAAAATTATTGGAATAGACTTGGGAACTACTAATTCTTGCGTTGCTATTATGGAAGGTAGCCAAGCAAAAGTTTTAGAAAATTCAGAGGGGGCAAGAACTACTCCTTCCGTAGTTGCATTTACAGAAGAGAAAGAAAAATTAATAGGTCAACCAGCAAAAAGGCAGGCAGTAACAAATCCAGAAAATACTATTTTTGCAGTTAAAAGATTGATCGGAAGAAATTTTGAGGACTCAACTGTCAAAAAAGATATTGAGGCTGCTCCATTTAAAATTGTTAATTCTGAAAAAGGTGATGCTTGGATTGAAGCAAAAGGGGGAAAGTATTCTCCCTCGCAAATCTCAGCATTCATTTTACAAAAAATGAAAGAAACAGCTGAGAAATATTTAGGTCAAGCAGTTACAAAAGCAGTTATCACTGTGCCTGCATATTTTAATGATGCGCAACGTCAAGCAACTAAAGACGCTGGTAAAATTGCAGGACTGGAGGTTTTGAGAATTATAAATGAACCTACTGCAGCATCACTTGCTTATGGTCTTGATAAAAAACAAAATAAAAAAATTGCTGTTTATGACTTAGGTGGTGGAACATTCGATGTATCAGTGCTTGAGTTAGGAGATGGTGTTTTTGAAGTAAAGTCAACTAATGGTGATACATTTTTAGGTGGAGAAGATTTTGATAATACAATCGTCGAATATTTGATTGGTGAGTTCAAAAAGGATAATGGGATAGATTTAAAATCTGATAAGTTGGCATTACAAAGATTGAAAGAAGCAGCAGAGAAGGCAAAAATAGAATTATCCTCTGCAGAGCAAACAGATATTAATTTACCGTTTATTACTGCTGATAAAACTGGTCCTAAACATATTAATTTAAAGTTAACTAGAGCTAAGCTAGAAGCTTTAGTTGAGGATCTTATATCTAAAACAATGCCCCCTTGTAAAACTGCATTAAAGGATGCTGGTATTTCAGCTAATGAAATAGATGAGATTGTAATGGTTGGTGGTATGACAAGAATGCCAAAAGTTATAGAAGAGGTTAAAAATTTTTTTGGAAAAGAACCAAATAAAAGTGTTAACCCCGATGAAGTTGTTGCTATGGGAGCAGCAATCCAAGCTGGTGTTCTCCAAGGTGATGTAAAAGATGTATTATTACTTGATGTAACACCTTTATCTTTAGGTATTGAAACTTTAGGAGGAGTGTCTACAAAATTAATTGAAAAAAATACAACAATTCCAACAAAAAAAAGCCAGGTCTTTTCTACTGCTGAAGATAATCAGCCTGCAGTTTCAATTAGAGTGCTTCAGGGAGAAAGAGAAATGGCTTCAGATAATAAAATACTAGGCAACTTCGAACTTGTAGGAATTGCTCCTGCACCAAGAGGCGTGCCTCAGATAGAAGTTACATTTGATATAGATGCCAACGGAATAGTAAATGTATCGGCAAAAGATAAAGGAACTGGTAAAGAACAAAAAATTCAAATTCAAGCATCTGGAGGGTTAAGTGATGATGAAATTGAAAAAATGGTAAAAGATGCTGAAGCTAATAAAGAAGCTGATAAAAAGAAGAGAGAGTCAGTTGAAGTAAGAAACCAAGCAGATACTTTGATTCATTCAACAGAAAAAAATCTTAAAGAACATGGTTCAAAAATTTCAGATGCAGAAAAAAAAGCAATTGAAGATGGATCAGTTGCTTTAAAAGAAGCAGTAAAAGGTGAAGATATTGAAGATATAAAAAAAAAAACAGAGACATTGGTTCAAGCTTCAATGAAACTTGGAGAGGCCATTTATAAATCACAACAAAGTACAAAACCTGATTCTGGTAAAAATGACGATGAAGGTAAAAGCGAGAAGGAAAAAAAGGATGAAAATGTTGTTGATGCGGATTTTGAAGAAGTAAAAGACGAAAATAAAGAAAAAAGCGCTTAACATACATCTATTTGTCCAAGGTATTTAAATGGCTAAAAGAGATTATTATGATGTCCTTGGTGTAAGTAAAAATGCAACTCCCGAAGAATTAAAATCTGCTTACAGAAAATTAGCCGTAAAATATCATCCTGATAAGAATCCTGACGACAAGGTTGCAGAAGATAAATTTAAAGAAGCAGGAGAAGCATACGGAATATTATCAAATAAATCTAAAAAAGAAAATTATGATAATTTTGGCCATGCTGCATTTGAAAATGGTGGAGGACAAGGAGGATTTGGAGGGTTTGGTGGTGCCGATTTTTCAGACATCTTTGAAGATTTTTTTGGAGACTTCGGAGGAAGTAGAAGAAGTTCTAGAGGAAGAAATTCTAATAATAGAGGATCTGATTTAAGATATGACTTATCAATTTCATTAGAGGATGCATATTCGGGGAAAAAACAAAATATACAATTTTCTACATCAGAAAAATGTGGCACATGCAAAGGAAATGGATCCAAACCAGGGTTTAATCCTGATAGGTGTAGCTATTGTAACGGTAATGGAAGAGTAAGAACAAACCAAGGATTTTTCACTGTACAACAAACTTGTCCTCAGTGTGCGGGAAGTGGTGAAGAAATTACCAACCCTTGTAGTGATTGTAGTGGAAGAGGAAACAAACAAACTTCAAAAAAGATTTCGGTTACAATTCCTAAAGGTGTAGATGATGGAACAAGAATTAGACTTGCTGGAAAGGGTGAGGCAGGTACTAGAGGAGGAGGTACAGGAGATTTATATTTATTTATAAACATTAAATCACATGAACTTTTTAAGAGATCAGATGTAAATTTATTTTTTGAATTTCCTATATCTATCGCTGATGCTGCGCTAGGCACTACAATTGAAATACCAACAATAGATGGTAAAAAAGCTAAAATTAAAATACCTGATGGTACTCAAGATGGAAAACAATTTAGATTAAAAGGTAAAGGTATGCCTTTTATGCGAAGGGGTGATTATGGAGATTTGTATGTACAAGTAAAAACAGAAGTGCCAATATATCTAAATAAGGAACAAAAAGAATTGCTTGAAAAATTTAGAGAAATAGAAAATGAAAAATCAAACCCAAGTATTAAAAAATTTTTCCAAAAAGCTAAAAGTTTCTGGAAAAATTAGAAATTCTTGTTGAAATAATTAGAGCCTAGTTTAAGAAATCAATATGATTATCTGGATAGCATCTTACCCAAAAAGTGGAAATACCTGGGTGAGATCATTTCTTATAGCGTATTACTTCTGTAAAAAAGGTGTGTTTGACATTGATAATTTAAATATAATTCCTGATTATCCTAACAAACAATTTTTTAAGGAAGAAGTTAAAGAAGGAGAAATTCACAAACATTGGGAAGAATCTCAAAAAAAAATATTAGAAGAAAAAAAAGTTAAGTTTCTTAAAACTCACAATTCTTTAATTAAAGCTTTTGGTAATGATTTTACACAGCCCAAATACTCGTTAGGGGTAGTTCATATTATCAGGGATCCAAGAAATATAATTACATCAGTTAAAAATCACATGGATTTCAAAGATTACGATCAAGCACTAAAGTTTATGCAAAAAGATAATGCTATACTTAATGACTATAAACATCTTAAAAATTATGCCAAAACTATGATCATAAATTCTTGGAGAATAAATTATCAATCTTGGATAAGTAATAATTATTTTCGAAGGTTTACAATTAAATATGAGGATATGGTCGATAAACCCAATCAAGTGTTCAGGGATATGGTTGTATTCATTAACACTATATGCAGATTAAACGTTGGAGTTGATGAGGAAAAATTAAATAATGCAATTGAATCAACTAATTTTTCAAATCTTCAAAATATGGAAAATCAAGGCAAATTTTCGGAAAATGTATATTCTTTACATGATAATAAAAAAATTAAATTTTTTTATCAAGGGCCTAAAAATAATTGGAAGAAAAATTTGGATAAGAATATGATTGAAAAGATGAACGAATATTACAAAAATGATTTAATTAAATTTGGTTATGAAGTCTAAAAAAATCAATTTAGCTATAACTGGTTGTTTAGGCCGAATGGGAAAACAACTAATCAAATCTACAAAATCAAATAAAGATTTTAAATTAGTATCTGTCACAGAAAACATTAAAATCAATAAAAAAATTAAAGGAATTAAGGTCACCACAAATAACGAAGGGGCTTTTAAAAAAGCTAATGTAATAATTGATTTCACTATACCAAAATGTACTTTGCAAGTTCTTAAGATTGCATCAAAACTTAAAAAAAAAGTTGTAATTGGAACGACAGGATTTACAAAAAAAGAAGAGAAGATAATAGATAAATTCTCAAAAAAAATTGCAATATTAAAAGCTGGTAACATGAGTTTGGGTATAAATCTTTTAATGTATTTAACTGAGATAACTTCTAGATCGTTAGGAGAGAACTTTTTAAGTAAAATAAGTGAAATTCATCATAAACATAAAAAAGATTATCCCTCAGGAACTGCATTAATGCTGGGTAAAGGCATAGCTTTAGGAAAAAATAAAGAATTTTATAACCTTTTTGGAAAAAGGTATTTAAATAAAAAAACTTTCCCATATGGGACTAAAATAAATTTCAATTCTATAAGAAGAGGTGAAATAATTGGTGATCACGAAGTTAAATTTTCAAGTGGAAAAGAAATTATTACACTAAACCATAAAGCTTTTGATAGAGCTTTATACTCTGAAGGAGCTTTAGCTGCTGCATATTGGCTTATAAATAAAAAACCTGGCTTATATTCCATGAGGGATTTAATGAATTTCAGTAATGAATGAGGTTCAAAGGGCAAAATTAGTACTAAAAATACTAAACAAAACTTATCCAAAAATTAAAGTTCCTTTAAATAGTAAGAATGTATTTACATTGTTAATTTCTGTTCTCCTTTCAGCTCAATGTACAGATGTTAATGTAAATAATGTAACAAAAAAAATTTACCCAAAATATTTTAAGCCTGAACATTTTGTTAAATTAGGAAGAAGAAAAATTGAGGGTTTAATTAAAAAAATAGGTATTTTCCGAATAAAATCAAAAAGTATATATAGACTATCAAAAATACTTATTCAGAATCATAATGGTAAAGTTCCTAAAACTTTTGAAGAGTTGGAAAAATTACCTGGTGTTGGACATAAAACAGCAAGCGTAGTTATGTCTCAAGGTTTTGGCTATCCAGCTTTCCCCGTTGATACCCATATCCATAGACTTGCTCAACGATGGGGCTTAACTAATGGAAAAAATGTTATTCAAACTGAAATTGACTTAAAAAGATTATTTCCAAAAAAGGATTGGAATAAATTACACTTACAAATAATTTATTATGGTAGAGAATATTGCAAGGCAAGAGATTGTTATGGAATTAGTTGTAAAATTTGCACAACTTGCTATCCTAAAAGAAAAAAACCTTTTATTGTAAAAAAACCTTAATGAAAATTCTAGGAATTGGAAATGCTATTGTAGATGTACTATGTAAGGTATCAGAAGATTTTTTAACTAAAAATATGCTGACTAAAAGTACAATGAAATTAGTTGACGAAGAAGAATTTAAAAAATTGCTTTCACTTTTGAAAATAGAGGAGACTATTTCTGGAGGATCAGTAGCAAACTCCATAGTTGGTTTATCACAATTAGGAAATAGAGTTAGTTTTATTGGTAAAATAAGCGATGATGCATTAGGTCAAAAATATGAAGATGGGTTGAGAAAAGAAAAAGTAGAATATCTATATAACAAAAAAAAAGAAACAATACCAACCGGATCTTGCTTAATTCTTATAACACCGGACTCGGAAAGAACTATGTGTACTTTTTTAGGTACAGCTGGAAAAATAAGTGACAATGACGTGAATGAAAATGATATTAAAAAAGCAGAAATAGTATTTCTTGAAGGTTATTTGTGGGATGAAGGAGATCCTAAAAAAGCTTTTGAAAAAGCTATTATGTATTCAAATAAAGTAGCAATGTCACTATCTGATTTATTCTGTGTAGAACGCCATAAACCTTTTTTTCTAGATTTAGTTAAAAATAAACTAGATATTATATTTTCTAATGAACAAGAAATTTTATCTTTAATAAATTCAAGCTCATTTGATGAGGCCATTACATTTTCAAAAGAAATAAATAAACATGTAATAATTACAAGAGGTGAAAAAGGTGCAGTCTCAATTTATGGAAATGAATTAATAGAATGTGAGGCAAAACCCAATTTAAAAATTAAAGATTTAACTGGAGCCGGAGATTTATTTGCAGCTGGTTGTTTGCATGGGATAATCAATAGATTATCGCATAAAGAGTGTCTAATTAAAGGAACTGAACTATCATCTAAAATTATCCAAAAGATTGGTGCTAGGATTTAAGTTTTAATTAATAGAATAACCCTCACTACCATGTAAAATAAAATTTTCATCCCCAAAAACATCTTTCATTTTTTTTCTTAACCTATAAATGTGTGTTTCAACTGTATGCGTATCAAGCTCAACAGAATAGTCCCAGACCTTCTTTTGTAATTCTTTAATACTAACATTTCCTTTCTGATTAATAAAAAAAATTAAATTTGTTTCTCTTTCTGTTAAGTTTAAAGTTTTATTATTAAATATGATTTTTCTTGAGTTTAAATCTAATTTATATTTCCCAATCTTAAGATTTGATTGACTCGAATATTCATTTTTCAAAAAATTTATATTAATGAAATCTATCAATTTTTCTAATTTGATAGGAGATTCATTAATTATTAAACAATTATCTAAATGCTTTTGCTTTTTAGATGAAATAACTAAATAGCTATTGCTAGAATTTAGTGTAATATCATCGAATTCATCTTTATTTGATTTTATAATGTCAAAATTTAAATTTTTTTTAATTTCGTTTAGTATTTCAAATAAAATTTGATATTCATAAACAATTAAAACTTTAGAACTCATTTTTTAAAAGTATGCCAATTATATTAAAAAATAAAGAAACACTTTTATTTGGTGACTTTGAATTTAAGTGTGTAATTGGTAAAAGTGGGACAAAAAAACTTAAAAAAGAAGGTGATAACTCAACACCTAAAGGTATTTTTGAATTACAACACATTTATTATAGAAAAGATAGGATACAAAAACCTATATCAAATCTTAAAACGATAATAATTAAAAAAAATATGGGTTGGTGTGATGATCCAAAAAGTAAACACTATAACAAACTAATTAAAATTACTAAAAAGATTAAAGTGGGTTATGAAAAACTTTATCGCAAAGATCACAAATATGACTTACTTATTGTTATAAAATATAATTACAAAAAAGTTTTCAAAAATAAAGGTAGCGCAATATTTTTACATTTAACAAAAAATTTTTTTTGCACAAAGGGATGTATTGCATTAAAAAAAAATGATTTTATAATTTTATGTAAATTGATAAAAAGAAATACTAAAATAGAAATTAATTAGATCGATTCCCAAAAATTCCTGTACCTATTCTTAAAAATGTAGCTTTATAATCTAAAGCTGTTAAATAATCACCAGTCATTCCCATACTAATTTCTTTTAAACTAATTTTTTCATTTAAATTTAAAAGTTTTTTAAAAAAAGGTTTTGGATCAAGATTGTCTGGTGGAATACACATTGTTCCTATAATATTCAACTTTAACATTATACAAGCTTTATAAAATGATTCTAAGTCAGAAGGATTTATTCCAGATTTTTGTGTTTCATCTCCAAGATTTATTTGTATAAAAAATTTAACACTTTTTTTTTTATTATGAATCTCGTTTGCAAGTTTATTAGCAAGTTTTAAACTATCTAAAGAATGTATATAATCAAATATATCAACTGCATACTTGACTTTGTTAGTTTGTAGTCTACCTAACATATGTAATTTAACTTTATCATATTTTTTTTTAAGGTCTGTCCATTTTTGATTAGCTTCCTGAACTTTATTTTCGCCAAAATCTAGATGACCACTATTCAATAAAGGTAATATATCTTTTTCTGAAAAAGTTTTTGATACCGCAATTATTCTAGGATTACGTTCTATCTCAGAAAAATTTTTAATTTTATTCTTAATTTTACTTTGAATTTCGATTAAATTAGATTCTGTATAATGCATATTAAAAAATTAAAAAAATATTATTTTATAAATAAATTAGAAGTTTCCCACCTCTTTAATTTAGATAGAGATATATCTTTTATATGGAGAAATAAAGATAAACAAACTAATTTGAAAACTTTAATAGAATTACGTAATTTTTGTAAAGTAAATAATAGAAAATTTTATATTAGCAATGATATAAAATTAGCTATTAAAATTAAGGCAAATGGAGTTTATATACCCTCCACAAATAGAGATTTAGGTATTAAATCTTTCAAATTTGATAAAAAATTTAAAATTTTAGGATCTGCTCATAATCTTAAAGAAATTAAAATTAAAGAACTGCAAAATATTAAAGAAATTTTTCTATCTCCTTTATTTAAAAGTAATAAAAATCCTGAACTCAATATTTATAAATATTTAAATCTTAAGAAAAGAACTTCTCTTCAAGATATTTCACTTGGAGGGATTGACCATATAAACATTAAAAAATTAAAATTTATTAATCCTCTGGGATTTGCTGCTATCTCTTTTTTTGATAAAAAAAAGGCCCCTTAAAAGGGGCCTTTTAAAATTAACTATTCTTAATGATTAGAATGCAAAAGCAATATTAAATAATGCTGCTTCTACGTCATTAGCAGCTGTTCCACCGCCTGACTCTTGTTCATTAAATCCACCAGCTATAGAAATAGATCCCATAGTGTATGAAGCTTGAACTCCAGTATTGACTTCATCTTCAGTAGTTCCGTCAATTTCTGTTTCTAATCTACCTGCAGATACAGTTAGGTTTTCATTAACCGCTAATGAAACACCCATGTGTGTAGCATCTTGGTCAGCTGTTGTTCCATCATACTCAACTTTAGTCATTTGGAAAGCAGCAGTAATTGATCCCATTACATATTTAGCACCATATGTATCGTTCTCAGCTACATCACCATCATCAAATCTACCTGCAACAAGTGTTAAACCATCCATTAGGCCATCGTAAGAAAGACCATATGAAGATTCCGCGCTTGCAGCTGCAGCTGGTGTTGGGTTATAACCAACTGATAGCATTAAACCATCTTGGTTATATGTGTATCCCCACATACCAGTTGTAGATCTACCTGAAGTAGTTGCTAAACCGTTATCAGTTGCGTCTGTTAGTTCGTAAACAGGCGTAT
>MDTB01085057.1_pt1 | contig 15563 bp, 7 predicted proteins | sample 811161 | NCBI WGS metagenome assembly MDTB01 (sample SAMN05326650, study PRJNA326480) | marine metagenome | isolation source: seawater | place: Mediterranean Sea | collected 2009 | reverse complement strand
TTTCCAGAGCCAAATGAACCAGCCGATGTATCCCGAGATAGATTGTGCGAGGCGACATAATTTCCGTTTCCTTGAACACCATTAGAAATAAACGTGTAAGAAAAGTCGCTGCCCTTTGCGTCCATTGACATACAGTTTCTAACGGTAACGTCTGCACCTCCATAAAAGCCTGGAAGTTTTGTATTCGCTATCTTAAAGCCTGTGTTTTTATGTCCATAGGCAGTATTATTATAGCATTCAATACCTGGCTTACCGCCAATCATATTGGCTCCACCAATCTCAAAACCAATATCGTTGCCATTAGTACCTATGGCTATGCAGTTTTTAATAACATTTCCAGAACTTGTTGTAGTGCTAACGTCTGCTAAGGCTTTGAAACAAACGTTGTCTTCAGAAGTAGCCCAGCACTTCTCAACAACCATATTAGAGGCTGAGCTTAAATTCATATGAAAGCCTCTGGTGCTTCCAATTCCATCAACTCTAGCAAAATTTACAGCAATAGTGTTTACATCACTACTGCTAGGAGTTCCGCCGTCTGAACCGATGGTGCCTGCAATTATAGGGCCTCGGCTTAAATCTGACCCACGAGCTTCTCCTGAGGCGGCGAAAATTCTTGGGTAGCCTGAAGAAGTGGGAGAAGACGTCCATCCAGACAAATTAAAAACGCCAAGGTCAAAACCAGAATAGCATTCGGCCCACTGATAAGGGTTTACCTTATCGTCGGCATAATCTTCCCACGCTTGAATTGTTGTAAAATCGCCTGTTCCAAGTGGGTGAGAAGACGCTCTAATTGTTTTGATATTAGGCATCGTCGCCATTATGTGTTCTCCTTATCCTACGGGCCTATCTCCACTGACAACGCCCTCAAGCCTGCTCAGTCTGTCTCCAATATCTTGTATAACTGCTTGTTGAACTGGTCCCTCAAGCCCATTAAGTCCTGTAACGTTTACACTAATGCCATCCGGCATTCTTAGCGTCATTTTTAAACCCTCCTCACCTCCAAAAGTTTCTATAAAACTATTCAAAGATGCAATCAAGGGAGTTTCTCCAGAAGAAATAGCTCCTGTAAATTCTGTCAACGCAGTAATAAAAGCCTCTTTCTGCTCTTCTTGTTTTGCTGCGGCTTCAGCGTCAGCTTTATCTTTGGCTTTAGCAAATCCTTGAGTTCCTGGCCTATACCCTTCTAGGCTCGAGGTCGTTGGCGGCTTCCACGAAGAAGCCGGTCCAGAATGCATCTGAGGGGGCTGGGCTTCAAAATTAAACGGGTCTTGCTCCGAATTTCTGTTGCTCGGAGGTAATGAATGAGAAAGATTAGGGTCTAGTGGGTCCATAGTCATGGTGCCACCACCACCAGAAGTATATGCACTACTAGCGTCGTGTCCGACTCCTCCGGGTGCAGCGGTGGGGGGTCGACCGCTGCCGATGCCAACCCCATATTTATCATTCCAAGCCGCTGCCAGCACCACAGAGACGCATCTACCGCTTCCATCTGGATGCTTCGTCATACCTTTTTCACACTCTACTTCATACGGCGAATCAATCCCTTGATTGGCACCCATGCTAACTGGAGTTTGATTTTGATTGCCGGGGAACCGGGATTGAATGGGGGGTTGACCGCCTGTGCTGGCTGTATCGCCTCCTTTAGGTTTAGACTTACAGTTGCCAGTTGCTTCATCGTAAACTCCTCCGTTGGAAGCACACCCTTTTCTCTTTGATTCTAGATACTTTTCCTTGGCCTCTTTTCTTGATTGTGCTCCGGCTGCGTCCCTCTCCCTATTTCTCTGTCTTGTGTCTTCGTCTCTCTTTTCTTGTTTTTCCTCAATATCTGTTACTTTTCCTCCCAACCTTTTAGATTCAGCTTCCGCCCCCTCGGCATCGCTTTGTACTGTATCGAAACTTTGACCGTCCAATGACATTGTTTGGCCTGTAATACCCGATTGAGTTTCTTCATCACCATAAACTAAAGCTCTCGCAGTTGCTTCGGGAACATTTCTCGAAATAAGCTCGTCGTATTGGCGCTGTTGTTCTTTTGCCTGCTCCTCTAGCCTGTACTTAGCGTCTTCTGTTTGTCCGGTCTGGCCAAGCCCCTCTCCAAATCCAGCGGAGTTAATAACACGGTTGGTTACATTTCTCGAGCTGCCCTCACTACGAGTAAAAGAATCATAGTTTGCAGGAGAAAGATAGCTACCGTACATAATTTCCTGGGTCATCGCCATCAATTGTTCATCTCCGAGCTTGGCAAGCGCTGGGTCTTTTTTCATCTGCTCGATTATTTTTTTCTGTTTTTCCGTATTCATACCGGAGCCGCCCAGGTCACTCATAAGAGTCTCGTGAATAAAGTCTTCAATATTTTGCCGACCCTGTCCTCCTGCGCGCATCCCTTGAACTGCCTCCGCATTCTCGACGACGTCTTCTCTGTCTTCTCTCATTTTTTGTAAGTTTGTTTCTTGGTCTTTGACATACTCCATCCCCTCCTCACTTCCAAACGTTTGCTGTGCTTGTTCTGCTTTCTCTGCCCGGTCAACTTTTTTATCAGCCTCAGCTTGAGCCTTTTGAGCCGCTGATTTGGCTCTTTCTAGTTCTACTGCATTTAAAGCATCTACAATAGCTTGACTACCAGCGGTTACGGCATCAGCCAATAATTTATCTTGAACAGTAAGCTCATCTCTAAGTATCTGTTCTAACGCTTTGCTAGAATCCACCATGTTCATCATCTTGTCACGAATAGCTTGCTGAACCATTATTTCGCTTTCGCTAGCCTTAAAGGTGGCGTCGACCATTTCCTGAAAATCCTCCTCAGTCATGCCTTCTTGACCACCGGTGGCTACGCCTAGTGCTAGCTGGTCTGCATATTGTTCCCTAAGCATGGATTCGTTTTGCTCTTGGATAACTTGAGCGCCAGTCTTGCCGCTAAGCATTCCTTCGCCACCAGTTCCAAGTCCCTGTAAAAATTGCAGGACGGCTCCCCTCATTTCTTCTGGAATATCATCCATAGTCGCCTCTCCAGAAGCAAGTGCCTGTGCTGCAGTAGTGGTGTCTGCAAATTTTTGTTTACTCTCATCAGTTCCAAAAGTGACCTGACTTGTAAGCTGTCCGGCGATAAACTGTCTGGTTCGAGAAACGTCCGCTAAAAGTGATTGTAGCTCTCCAAGAGACGCCCCTCCTTTTGCTGCGTCCTCTAAAGCTGCTCTAACTCTCTGAGACTGAAGCTCCATTCCCTTAAGCTCTTTATTGGCAGCCAATAATTTGTCACGATTTTCCTCAGTGGCTGCGCCCGCCGCTTCCATCTTTTCTATTTCTTGTCTTTTAGCACTTATTGCCGCATTCGTTGCTGATAAAAATTCTTGCATGGCAGGGACGTTTCCTGCCAGGAATGAAACATCTGCAGTACCTGTCGCCCCTTCACCACCGCCAAGTATTGTTTTTTGCCTGTTTAAGTCTTTCTCTTGAATTTTTTGTATTCTAGCCTGAACGGTGCCTTTCTCGAAGTCCGGAGTAATCGAATCTTCAAAATCTTTTAGCTGAGACTGATTGTCAAATGTTTGCAATCTTTGTTTTGTAAGTTCCTGTTCAAGTTTATTTCTAGTGTTCAGAATTGATAGAAGCTCTTGTTGGGTTTTAATTATTGCATCACCAACCTCCTGCAGGGCATTTAAAAGCTCAGGGGTAGCTTCTTTCATCAATTTTGCGGCCAGCTTACCTGGGTCTTCTCTCGCCTCTCCTATCAATCCCCCTTCTCCCTTAGCCGTGTCTTTTGCTAACATTGTGTCTATTCCGGCCAAAATAGAAGCTCCAGCCCCCTTACTAGTGTCAACGCCTCTATTTTCCATCTCTTCTTTCACGGCTGCTCTAAAGCTTGAATCATCGGCTCCAAAGCCTGCGTTGGATTGAGCAGTCTCTAAGATTCCTGGTAGCTGGTTTGTTAACTGCCCAATTTCTAGGGCTGCTTGAGCAACTTCTGTGTTTGGAGCGACTTGATTTATGGCTTCTTCGAGCTGACTTAAATCTACTGTTTGACCGGCAGCAGAAGCCCCTAAAACACCGCTTCCAAATGCACCACTAAGAGTCGGGTCAACACTTTGTCCCAAAGCTGTAGCGGCGCTTGCGGAGGATTCTTTTGAAAATCTACTAATCTGCCTTGCAGCTTCGGCAAAAGCGTCTCTTAAAACATTCGTCTCTCGAACTAAACTTTTCGTTGAGTCTGCTGCTTCTTCCTGGGCTTGTTGTGCTTTTCTTACTTTTTCTCCAAGTGCAGCAGTTTCATCGAGTTCTTTTTTAAAATCTTCAAATGATATGCCCTTTAATTTAGCCATATCTTTAACAACATCCTCAAGTCCCTGCCCATGTTTTGCTACAGCGTCTTCAAAACTAGCGCTTCCCTTTAAAGCTGCGTCCACAAAGCTTTGCATTCCTGGCAGCATCGCTTGTGTCTGCTTTTTAAATTCGTTCATCTGCTCTGGGTCAGCGGCTTTGTAGATTTGGTCCATAGCTGCACCAAATTCATCTCCTATGGCGGCAGTTGATGCTCTAGTAACACCACGTTTTTCTATATTTTTTAATGTCTTATCCATGCTTTCCATAATTCTTTTTTGTGTTCCTGCCGCAATCGCTTTTTCAATCTGTCCTTGTGCATCAACTATACCTTTAACCCCTCCAATCACTCCTCCAATCACAGCTCCCGCCAATGCGCCTTTTGGACCAAGCACCATTCCCAACTGAGCCCCCATCATAGCTCCAGTTCCAGCGCCTGCCAAGGCACCGCCAACCTGAACATCTGTGCTTGCAGCCCTAGCCGCTTCTTCACTTTTAGCATTTTCCATAGCCGCTAATCCAGACTGCATAAGGTGGTCCCCAAATCCTTTAGCAACCATTCCTACTACCCCAACCGCCATCGCAGTCATCTTGGCTTTTTTGCTAACGTTTTTAAATGCATCTCCAATTGGACCAGGAATTTCAGAAAGCTGTTGCATGGCTTGGTCCATCATGGCAAAGGTTGCTATTCCTGTTGTCATTGCACCTGTAAATGCTTGCATTTTTTCGCCGCCCATTCCAACGCTGTTAGCAAGAGCGTCAATCATTCCTGGAGCGGCCATAGCAAACATCATCATGTTGCCAGAATCCCTATCCTTCTCCTTAGACTCCTTATGGTCTGGCGGAAGCTCGGGTCCATGCATTTGTCCAGTGGTTGGTGCAATTGTTCTGCCAAGACGGTCGCGGTCCGTATCAATTTCAAATCGTTTGCCGCCCGGTTTGTGTGATGCAAGTTTTTCAGTTGTCCTGACTGGGGTCTGCGCACCAATTTCCATACATTCTCCGTTAAGAAGAAATGAGCCGGGACCGCAGGGGTCACCGCCGCCACCACCGCCACCACCACCGCCACCGCCACCACCCGATGACGTCATATTGCCCAAATTTATTGTATCTTCTCCCGGCTGTTGGGTTTTTCCCTCAGTCTTCTTGCTAGCAGACTTGGCGTTCACGTCGACTTCGTCCGCAGTTATGATTATTTTTTTAGAATCACCGCCCGAGCCCCCTCGAGCTGGGTGCTTTTCCGAAACAGGTGTGGATTTACCATGCTGAGAGGGATGAGGAGTGGTTCCGCTGTGCATTGGGTTTGCTAGATTGTCTTCTGGTATTGTAGTTGATGAGCCTTTCATTAAATTAGCATCCCTTGTCTTTCGCAACTCAGCTAGGTTTGTCTCTACATAACCTTCGATTCTTTTATTCCAATCTTCAATTGTTTCACCCGTCTGCTGCATAAAATCTCCGGCAAAGCTTACAAGTTCGTTAAACTCCTTTTCAAAAAGCTGGGCGTATTTTTCGTCGTCTAGCTCATCAAGATTTATATCGCTTTCCGAAAAGCTTACAGGGCTTCCTTGAACAGGGCTGTTCAGCAGTTTGGCGTCTGGTCCTGTCCCATCAGTCATTCCATATCCAGGCCCTTTAGGACCTTTGTCTGGAACCGGACCTCCACTATGAAATTTTTGTACTGCTCCACCTTTGGCGTAGCCTTTAGCCCTGCCCTTATTCAGGTTATTGAGAGCATTATAACCAATTCTTTGAGCAGATTTTTTATTAATAACAAATTCACCAGGAGTAAGAAGTGCAGGAACAGTATCGCTAGCTTCTCCCCCTTTAGCCATCTTTTGAACACCTGGACCATTAATAATAGATGGTGTTTTGCTATAGCCATGCAGCAGAGACCAAGCGGCTACGTCGCTTTTAGGAGGCCATGACTTTGGGTCTTCTGAAGCAAACTTCTGCATATCTAAAAGGTTGCCCAGAGGCCAGTCAGCGGTGGGTAACTGACTCTTTTTTACATCGGCTCTTCTTGAATAATAAAAATCCCACACCTTTTTAGCAGAAGGGCTGACACTAGCCCTGTCAGAAACAAGCATTCCCCCTTTAGATGTGGCTCCTTCCATTACCATGTCGTATAGATGTGGACCATAACCCTTAGTTGCGTCCGAAGAAGCTACTTCCCATAGGTTTCCAAACGTCTTTCCGGCAGTGACTTGACCGCTTTTTCCAGAGCCTTTGCCATATCTGGCTGTAATAAGTCCAGGACGAATAGCAATCTGGCCCCCGCTAAAATCTTTTTTTGGTTTGGGTGCTTTTCCACCCATGGCAAAGTTTTTTATACCTTGGTAGTCTTTATTTGGTTGTCCAAAAGAAAGGTCAGTTAAAAATTGATTTTTCAACTTATTCAAAATAGCGGGACCACCGGTTTCCCCTTTGCCCTTTTGGTCTTTCAAGGCACTGGCACTTCGTTTTAATTCCGCACGAGTTACAGCAGACGAGCCTTTTCCAAAAATAGCCTCTAACTTTGCGGGGTTAGCGGTTGAGGTGTCTGGAACATCAAAGGCTTCGCCTTGACCTCCTACCACGGCTCCTGTCATGGCTCCAACCATACTTTCAAATGCATAGCCGTTTACGGTTTTCTGTACGCCTGCGTCCTTACCTAATCTAGAGATTTCTTTTGTTAAATCACCTTTGTTAGCCTTAAGACCTAAACCAGGAAAGTCAACCAAAGACGAAACTTTAGGAACTAGGTCTTTTGTCATCTCAGAGAGGCCTTTGGTTGTTGCCTCTTGTACTATTGATGCTAAATTTGAACCTTCTGCATCTTCTGCTGAAGGGAAAAATACCGGAAAACCTCCCTTAGGGGGCATGACTGTTCCGGTAGCTACAGTTTTCTTCGCAGACTCGGCTTTCTTTGTATACTCAGAAAACGCTTCTGCTTTGGGCCCTCCTTTTTTTATAATCGCCTGCACGATTTTTTGATGCTCAGCTTGCTGTTGTCCTATATTAAATCGGATTCCCTTGGTAGGCTTAATGACCATATCTTTTGAATCTGGAGGATTAAGCACGTAGCCTCCTGGCTTGTGAGAACCTTGAATAGATATATTCTCTCCAAGATTTAAAGGCTTCCGCATTGCTTTAACAGTTGACCCGTTCTTAAACCTCTGAATTTGTCCGCCCATTGCTTTTCTGGCAGTAATTGCTCTAACACCCGCAATCTGCTTTGCCGCTAAAATATTTTCTTTATCATCATCAAGAAAAGTAATGTTTCCATATTGGCTAACAAGATTAGATAAAACTGAAGATTTTTTCTGAGCGGTATCTCCTGGTCCTGGGCTTCCGCCAACACCAATAATGTCTTTTGTAGGTATTCCAGCTCGACTCATAAACCCGCCAATACCCCTCCTAGTGGAACTGTCGCCGGGTCTAGCTGTAACCACAAATATGTCGTGCCCTCTTGAGGACCTTCTTTTTGCCATAGACGCTATTTTGGTAGATTTTGCGTTTTTAACGAAAGACTCTCCTCTGGCCCCCCTGAAATCAACAAATGGGTCTTCGGCGCCTTCTTTAACAACAGCGTCGCTCACGGCTAATGTGTCATCAAAATCAAAAGCATAAGCCCTCTTTTTACTTTTGCCTTTAGTCTTCTTTCCGCCGTCGTTAAGTTTTTGTAAATTATCAGCCCCATATTTTTTCACAGAACTTTTTCTAATAACAAATTCGCCGGGCTCAAGCATAGCAGGGACGGTGTCACCATTACCAACTCCAGGCACAACACCTCCCGTAGCAAATCCAGGACCAAAAGCTGGCTTCCCGCCTTTAAAAGGCCTACTCCCTAAAGAGCTGGCCGCTTGCATTCTGGTAAGCGTAGAAGCAAGTCCAGTTACAGCCGTAGTGAGTTTAAGTAAAGCTTGGGTATTGGTTGTCAAAGCGGCGGATTGTTTAGTTGCTGTTGCTGCTTGGGATTGTCCTGAAATATTTCCAGCAATGTTTTGGCCTACTCCCTTTGCCCCACCCTGACCTTTAAATCCACCAGCAAAACCGCTTAAAAACCCTGCCCCCATTCTTATTCCCTGAAACGCGGCAAATGCGCCAATAAGAGGAAGTATGGGTTTAATGGCCTCTCCCATCTTTATAAAAGAGCTGGCTAAATTTAGAGCGGTTTTAGCGAATACTTGAAACGTTGAACTACCAGCAATATCCCTGAACAAAGCGAGGAATTGCTCTCTTACTTTTAAAACTTGAACCGCAAGAGACTGTTGAGCAGTGGCGGCGTCTTTTGCTAGCGAACCTGTGCCCTGTTGGGCAACGCCCAAGGCTCTTTGTGCGGTGGCAAACTGCTGAATAAGCGGAATAACTTTTGACACCTGTCTAAAACCACCAAGCTCTTCAATGATTTGTTGAAATCTTGGGTCTGTTGATTCTAGACTTTTAAGCCCAGAGTTAAGTCTTTTTATGGCTTCATATGGACCAACAAATTGTCCCTGTAAATTTTGAAGCTCTATTCCAGCAGTCTTTAAAAATTCAATTGTTTTTGGTCTTTGAATTCTGGTAAAAATGGTTCTAAATCCAGTTGCGATTGTCTCTGCGCTTTCACGAGTTGTTGCCCTTACGCTTGTAAACAACGCGAGCAATTCCTCTAAGCTACCTCCAGCAGCTTGGAATGCACCACCAGCTCTTCTGATTGCAAAAATCAAATCTTGTGACTCAACCGCAAATTGTCCAGCAAGAGCGTTTATGGAACCAAGTTTTGCACCAAGCTGGTCTGCAGTAACACCAAACTGACGCATGATAGCAATAGCACCTTCGGCGGTATTGGTCATGTCTTTGAATGTAGGAGCTAAAGAGCTTTGAGCCAAAGTTTTTAAAGCGGTCTTTACCTCGTTTGCCCTAAGGCCTGTTTGAGATAAAATTCTAGACACATTGACTAATTCTGCAGAAGACGCGCCAAGGGATGTAGAGAGACCTGTTATTTCTCTTCCCAGAGCCTTAAGAGACTCCATGCTTTTGCCGGTAACCTGAGCAACTTTAACCATTTCTCTTTCAAAATCAATCGCCGCAGCAACACCGCTTTTCATTGCACCAACTAAAGCGGCCATAGTACCTGCGGCCACAGTAAAAGCAGCAAATCTTTTAACTGCTAAAGCCGATTGTTTTCCAAATGACTCGGCGGCAGTTGCAGCCTGTTCCATATTCTTAGCGGTTTGTCTTGCGCCAGAAGACAGTTTTTGGTTGGCTGAAGAAAGCTTAGAAGAAGCTTTTGTTGCGTTTTGCGCGCTAGAAGAAACTTTATCTAGAGATTGAGCGCTTTTTTGTAGCTGTTGCTGAGCGTCCTTAGACAGTTGGAGGTTTACGTTTACCGTAAGGTTTCCTAGCTGATTTTGTACAGTCCTTTTAAAATTAGATACAGAAGACTTAGAAGCCTTAAGGTTTACGTCTATATCAACGCCCTTAAGGCTTTTCTTTATGTCTTGAGTAACCTTAGTAAGGTTTTGAGGACCTTTGAGCTGAAGCTGGGCTACTATATTAAATTTGTTTGCCATGTCTATTGCGTACCGTCCCTATATTGTTAAAAAACTTCCAACAATACAGTTACTATCCATAACAAACCACTATGACTCTGAAGAGACGGGACTGGCGTTCTTTTTAGGTCTGCCCCTTCTCTTTTTTGGCGCCTCTTCGTCTTTCTTAGACGATTTCTTCTCAACAACTTTTCCATTTTTATCAAGCTCGTTTCCTTCATCATCTAAAAATGGACTCGTCTCGATTAAATATTCTCCGTCTTCTCCCAGCCTGTTTCCAAAGAAATCAACAAACTCACCCTTTTCATTGACGTATCTTCCTTCTTCGTCTACAAGCCTTCCGTCAACGTCAACTAGTTTCCCATCTTTATTTATAAGTCTATTATCTTCATCTATAAAATTATATTGTCTTAAGAATTTGTTTTCAGGTAAATTGTGTTCATATTCGGTGTCAAGGCCAAAATACATATTTGCAAACTGCTCGGCGGCTGTAGCAGTAAGCTCAGAATTATCTGAAGCATCGTAGTCGTCTATACTTGAAAACACGGGCTCTCCAGTATCATTATACACCAAACAACTGATTAAAAGAGAGTTAAATCTTGCATTTTCAGCCTGTCCTTGAGCAGTGTTTACGTCTAAAGAGTTTTTTTCAGCTATCAACGCCTGTAGCGTCGTTCTTAAAGATTTAATCTGCAACGCGCTGTTACGCGCTTCTGACAACTTTATACCACCCTTAGCCAAGAGCCTTTCTTTTTCTGTTATTGAAATTAAAAGTTCCGAGTAGAGCTTTTGTTTTTCGTCATTCCAAAGCTCCTGCTCTCTCATAAACTTATCAAGAGACTCACGTAACAAAGCGCCACTTTTTAAAGAGTTACTAAAAACCCTGTTATACTCCATAGAGGCCGCTTCGTTATGCTTGCTTTTTGGCCTAAGAAGTGAATACTCTTTGTTTCCAACTTCAAAATTTATTTTGTTTGATTTTTTTTCTGCCATTATTTTTCCTCCTCAGAATTAACTGGAAAATCTAGATGATATCTATCCCAGGTTATTGTATAGTTATTAATTTCATTGATAATAGCTCTAAGCTGTGTGTTTCCATTGTCTAGAATGTCTGCCCTTGTTTCCTCCCAAATCTCTCTCATTTCTGCTTCTGCCTCAGTCAAATCTTGTTCATCTTTTCCGTGACTCCACAGAAAACCAAAATGCTTTTCGAATGCAGATATGGCCCCTATAAAGGAAGTCTTCATTTTTGTGTTAAGTATATTTGAAACTCTTTTCTTTGACTTTTCTCTATATGCCTTATCCTTTATTTGCTTTCTTTTTTGACTTGAAGCTGTTAATCTATAGTGCGTAATTCCTTTATTTTCCTCGGGCATTTTATTTTCTCCTATAATCTTGATTTTAATTGCTCTTGCTGCATCTGTCTCATTTCTAATTTTGCCTCAACAGTCTTTTCGACAGGTATAGGTTTATTAGATTTTTCCAATTGTTTATCAATGCTTCTTACTTGCGCTCTTCCTCCAGCGTCATTTAAGTTATACACTCTTGAAGCGTCTTCTTGAGTATCAGCCATAATGTAAACTTCATCTCCTTTTACCCCAGTTTTTTTAGCTTCTGAATCAGATTCATTTTTTCTCTTTTTATTCTTTTCGTGCTGATAAACTAGCCAACCATCTAATAAATCATCGTCTTTTACCACCTCGTCTGATGGGCATTCATGGCTTTCATATATATTATCATATACCCTAGACCAAGTAATAATATTAATCTGTTGCGAAGTAAGCTCTGATGATTTTTTATCAAAAACACCTCCCGTAGACTTTCCACAATTCCAAAAAGTTCTCCAAGGGTCTTCATGAGAGAGTCTTCTTATTGTGTTGTCGTCATATTGAGAAGATTGATATGTATTAGTTATTAAGTTAATCAAAGAACCGTCAGTGTCTAAGTAATTTTCTGAATTTATGACTTTGTTTCCTTTTGAGTCTGTCACATTAGAGCATATAACGTACTTATTTCTACACAAAGCAGCGTAAGACTCTACGCTTTGCGCTAAATAAATATTTCTTTTTTGTATTAAACTGAGCAGTTTCTTTTTTATATTTTTTATGTTTTTTCTAAATGGGGCTTTATCTCGATATTTTACATGCGCATTATAAAGTTGAAGCTTTGCTCTTTCTAATTTTTTAGGAATTAAATCGTATTCCTCTTCTTCTAAATCTGACCAAAAGTTATTATCAATCATATAGTTAATAATTTCGCTTTCAGTCATAAGTCCAGACCGTATGGCATCCTTAATTTTTAGCTCGTATAATTTGTCTGATATGTTTTTTTCGATTAAAGAGGCTTCATTAATGATGTATGTTTTATTTTGAAAATTAAAAATAACAACCCCGCTAATTATTTCGCTTATTATTCTTTGATTTTCAGCCTTTTGCTGTTTCTTTTTTGGCATTTTCTATTTCATCTCTAAGGCTTTTATTTTCCTCTATTAAGTCAGAAGACTGTTGACTTAATTTTGAAATTACAGAACGGTAGTGCTTGTTTAATTCTTGATTTTTTTGGGCCGTATCTAGATAAAGTCGGCCAACAAACATACATATTTCGTCATAATCAATAGAGTGACCTTGAGACGTTTTTTCCATTTTTCCTTTATCCTTGTAAAATATGTGGGGGTCACAAGGACCCCCACATAATCATCTAATAATTTTAAAGAACTGCGTGAGCAATACCGGAGGCTCCAGTGCCTTCGCCTGTATCGCCAACACTTTCAACTGTTCTTGGTGTAAATTTGCTATTTTTGAAAGTAGCAAACCGACCATCTTTATGCGTCCTGTGGTTGGGGTCTTGCGGATGGTAAACGGTAAAATCATTAAAGTTAGTATAACTATAAGTGATTTCTTCGTTTCCGCCACCAGCGTCACCACCGGTTACAGATACGCTTGAGAGTTTATTCTTCTTTCCGAGGTCCACAAGAAGTCCTTCTCTAAGATGAAGTCTAATTGTTTCATCCGTAAGGTTACCCTGGTTGGCTGGGTCAGCAACACCGTCTTCTGTGGCTGATACCAAGTCACCAGAAGCTGAGATGACAGTCATTTCGCAGGTAACTTCAGTCGGAAACGGAACGAATCTATGGAAACGACCTTTTCTTCCAAGCTCAAAAATGTCTTCTCGACCAAAGTCTGTCGAGCAACTAAAGCTTTGAAGGTGACAGGCGAATTGTCCATCAGCGCCTTTGTCGTTTGTACCGCTTGCACTAACACCTGGAATGTTTCTCGGCAAAACCGTGCCCAGTCCAGAAACTGCGCCATTAATGTCTAGGTGACCCAAAGGCTCCTTGTCGTCTCTGTTAGTGTTGTTACCAGGATATACAAACAGAACATCCTCTCTTCGGTTAACACCACCAGAACCTTGAGTTAATGCTAAAGGACTCTCTTCGCGTGAAATGAAGTCCGTCGCAGACCATTTGGCCCTTTTCATTCTTGAGGTTGCCGTACTTCCACCGTCAAGTGCATGCCAAACTTTATCTTGTCCAACAAGCGTTACAGATTCAGTTGCGTACCCGTCAATTCCAACGTTGTAAGATACTGAGTTTACAAAAACACCAGACATCATAACGTGCGATTCAGCAGCGTCACTTGCGCCTCCAGCCCCAGTATTTGTGGCAATTAGGTCTGTGTCTTTATGAATAGCAAGGCAAAAATCCGCCTTACCCTTAGAGCGACCAACTAAAGATGCTCCAGTAGATACCCCATCAGAGCCATTTGTAGCGCTAGAACCATCTCCGTTGATAGATGTAGCTAAGACATAAATAGGGCAATATCCATCAAGAACCTTTTCACAATCAATTGAAACGTCAGGAATACCTTCTATGTTTTCATAGATAGAAAGCTGTCCTAGCTCAAATGTCTGTTCAAGATTAAAAGTGGTTGTAATACCGACAGATTGAAGACCATGAATTTGCCTAAAGGAGCCCTTTCCATCTGTAAAAGAACCGCCTCCGGCAGAGCCCACTGGGCCTATACCCGCCTTTTTTGTGGCATAAAATACTCTTTTATTTGCCATTTTATTACTCTCCTGTTATTTTATAGAATTCTATAGTTTTTCTGCCCGAAACTTAGCTGGTTATATTAATATACACCAAAATCAAGTGTTACCTATATTTGCTCCGGCCACTCCAGTAATTGTAGAAAAAGTTGCCCTCACCGTGCTTCTATAAAGCCAGCTATTTATAGGCTCCATGTCAGTACAGGAAACTTCGTCAAACCTAGCAGAGCGACCTCTAAACCCACCAGCACCGCTGGGCTCTATGAAATGGGAGTAATTTTTAGCCGCTGTGACTGGACTGCCGTTGCTGTCTAGGCTAAGTGGGTATTTTTTACTTTGCTTCATTAGCGCTCTATCTGGCAAGTAAATTACTTTTTCTTTTTGGTTCAACACAATATCTCTTATATTGTTTTTTTCAAATTCATTATCTGCGAACACATGAAACAAAACGTCGTTGTATTCAATTCTACCTCCACCTATTTGGTATGGCTGGCTTTTGCCACCCCTGACTAGCTCTAGTGCAATTATTGGAAGCTGCAGTCTTCTCTCTCCAAGCTGGCTTCTAGCTCCAGAGGAGGAGGCCATATATGTATCCAAATCTTCTATATCATATGAGTTAAACATAAGCTCTTGAACAAATTTTTCAGAAGACAGTGTTACGCCTACGGTTCTGTGAGAAAAATTAGCCTCAACTTTTCTTGTAGTAGAAACACTATTATCAAACACAACCCTTCCGTTAGGATAATCAACATAATGAGAATAAGTGGTGTCATCCTGAGCGTAATACTGATTGGCTATCCAAACACCGCTTACGGATATAGGTTTAACGTCATTGTGCTTAAATCCAGACTCCCAAACCCAGTCGTTTCTAAACCCCTCCCAAACCTGTCCAGTCTCATAGCTGGGGTCATCAGAGGGTCTTAACCTGTATCGTGAAGATGTTCTTCCAAATGAGCCTGACGCTGCAGGAGAGCGGGATATATTTTGAAATCCGCCAGCATTAAGAAGCCCCCATGAAAAAAAGTCTTGGAGGCCTAGCAAGAGGTTGTTGCTTAGGTTGTCTTTTTGTATTGACGTTATTCCGTTAAATGTAGCTGGATTGTTTAGCGCCATTTTTATCCCCCCAATCCCATCTTAAATAAATGCATCATTTGTTTTTCAATTTCAGGAAGGGCCTCATCAATAGCTCTAGTTATAAAATTGTTTCCTTCAGAACCAGCATGCTCGGGAGGAACCCTCCATCCGCTGCCTTTAACCATAATTTTATCACCAGTTCTAGAGCTTTTGGGAAAACCAGCTTTAACTTCGTAGTCTCTTACTATAACTGCGTCACCAAGAGTAAGAAGCCATTTCATCCATTCCAACTGTTGGCCCTTTTCTGTTTCTTGAATTCCCTTATCATGTAGACTAGCTGCGATTGTTGCTAAGTCGCTTGGAGCCGCCGTAACAGTCCATTTCGCAACTATTTCATTGCCTGAAAGTCTTGGCGCTTCCACCTTGACTTTGGTTGAGTCATGTGCTACTGTCGCAATTATACCCCAAATATTAACAAACTCAACTCCAAGTTCCCCTGCTAGATTCCCTCCTTGCCTAAGACCTTGTATAGTCGGAGATTTTTCCATAGCAATACTCAGCTCGTAGCCGACTGAGCTTTCAAGGTAATCTGCGTATTTTGTGAAATATTTTGAAACATGA
>MDTB01156912.1_pt1 | contig 15564 bp, 11 predicted proteins | sample 811161 | NCBI WGS metagenome assembly MDTB01 (sample SAMN05326650, study PRJNA326480) | marine metagenome | isolation source: seawater | place: Mediterranean Sea | collected 2009 | reverse complement strand
GGCTGTAGAAGGTCCCAAGGGTTGGGCTGTTCGCCCATTAAAGTGGCACGCGAGCTGGGTTTAGAACGTCGTGAGACAGTTCGGTCCCTATCCTCTATGATCGCAGGAAATTTGAAGGAATCTACTCTTAGTACGAGAGGACCGGAGTGGACGAACCTCTAGTGTGCCTGTTGTTGCATCAGCAGCATCGCAGGGTAGCTATGTTCGGTTTGGATAAGCGCTGAAAGCATATAAGTGCGAAACCATTCCTGAGATAAGATTTCCCTTCACGCTTCGGCGTGACTAAAGACTTCCAGAAGACTACTGGTTTGATAGGCTACAGATGTAAGTGCAGTAATGTATTTAGTCGAGTAGTACTAATTAGTCGTGAGGCTTGATCAATATTCATACACAAATAGAACATCTAGAGTTCTAATAAAATTAATGAAAAATTTTCCGGTAACTATAGCAAAAAGGATACACCCGATTCCATCTCGAACTCGGAAGTTAAGTTTTTTAGCGCCGATGGTACTGTACAGGAAACTAGTATGGGAGAGTAGGTCGTTGCCGGTATTATTAAATGGGCTCTAATTTTTTGGAGCCCATTTTGTTATATAATTAATAATCTCTTGTAAAATTAACTGATTTTTTCTATTATTTTATAATAGTGAGCTATGATATGCTAAGAATAATATTTCTAATTATAATTTTATCTTTAAATTTTAGTCGATCTAATGTTGATTGCGAAAATACTTATAGGATAACAGAATCTTATTTTAATGAAAATATTGTAGGTTATTATATTGCTGCCTTTGATTTGGCTACAGGAACTTCTAATGTCTTAATGTTTGATTATAGGATTGATTCTACTAATCCTTCAGAGTGCTATTTACCAGGAGATAATATAGAGCTATCGATTGATTTTTCTGTTGAGGTTCAGATTCCTGAAGCAGGCATACAGTCTTACTCCAGATTGTCTAGTGGTTTAATTAAAATCAATAATATTTTAGGTCCAATGAATTTTAGGAATACGGATTTAAATTTATCAACATCCTCAATAGGTTCTGCTAATGTAGAAGTAGAAGATTTTAAGATTGATAAAGATTTAAATATAGAGCAATTATCATCAATTGTTCTCCAATCAGGTAAAATTCCAAATGGAAGTTATAAGTTTGTGTTTAATTTGTTAAATAGCGAAGGCTCTTATATAGATGGTACATCAAGAATTATTGATGTTTATCAGCCATCTTATCTAGAGCTCGTATCTCCTGGAGGAGAAGTTTCTGATACGTTGGAGACAGCGATTTTTACAAGTTTGCCTGTTTTTAGTTGGAATTCAGATTTTTGCTCATCTTGCAATTATGGAGTTAGGGTCTCTGAATACAATCCTAGAGACCACTCATCATTATCTGAGGCTATTAATGATGTTTCTGTTTTACCTCTTGATCAAAGCCAAGATTTTTATTACCCTTATTCATCTGGAAGAAATAATGTAAATGTTATACCTTATCCTGTAACAAATGCAGCAGATCTTGAAATGGGAAAATTATATGCATGGCAAGTAAAAAGAGTATATGAAACAACTATTGGGGAAAGTAGTGACTTTAGTCCTGTTTTTGTATTTAAACTAGTTTCCCCAGATGAAATAGCATCAATTGTCAGCAATGAGATTGATGTACTTGAATTAATTAAAGAACTTGTAGGTGAATCTAAATATAATCAATTATTTGGAGCAGGAGGTCAACTCGAAGGTTATTTTGTTTACTCAATGACGTTAAATGGTAATGAGGTTGACGAAGAAGGTTTGCGTCCAATTACTAAAGATATATCCGATGGAAAAAGAGCTATATTAGAAACTAAAATATCATCAGAATGAATATTAAATTTATATCAATATTGTTTGTTAGTGTTTTGTTGCATTCCAATGATGGGATTGCGTTACTTACTAAATCTAAAGGATCTGTAGAATATAAAAAGAATTCGGATGGTTCTGTTTTAGATGATTTAAAAACAGGCCAGTCTTTGTTTGATAAAGATAGGATAAAAACTGGTTCAAATGGATTTGCTAAATATGTTTATCTTGATGATGGTTCTATGATTAAAGTTCATAAAAATGCTGAAGTTTATGTATATGGAACCGTTGATAAAAGATCAATTATAAAGCAAATCAATGTGGCTGAAGGTAGCGTTAAGTTTGAGGTATCAAAGCAGGCTAAAGATGATTTTACAGTTATTACTCCAACATCTGTAGCAAGTGTTAAAGGAACTGATTTTTGGCTTGACTCTGATGATGATGAAGGTGATCAGTTTTTTGGATTGAGTGGATTAGTTAATGTTACTAATATTGAGTCTGGAGATATTATGCAATTGACTAGAAATACAACTGTCACATCGACTCCAAATGGAGCTATTACAATAAAAAAAACAGAAGCTAAAGATTTTAAGAAGTTGCAAGATTTAGAATTAGGTGCAGGTGAGATTGATGACTTAGAATATCAAGAGAGTTTGGTAGAGCAAGCTGGAGAAAATCTCCCAGAAGGTGAAATTAAAATACAGCTAGATGATGGTTCTGGATCTCTTAAAGAGATTATAATAAGATATAAGTAAATTTTACTTATGTATGATAAGATATTTATATTTTTTTTACTTGTATCAACATTGTGTTCACAAGCAATACTTCATGTTCCTATAGAAGAATCCATTGAAAAAACTCCAATATTAATTGAAGCTTTTATTGATTTGCCAGATTATGAAATAAAGAATGTGACATTATATTTCAGGTCTAAAGGTGAAATCAAGTATCTTGAATCTACCATGTTTAAGATTGATTCAGAATATTTAGGAGAAATTCCTGCTAGCTTTGTAGAAAAAAAAGGGTTGGAGTATTTTTTAGTTGTAGATACATATAATATGGGTTTTATAGGGCTTCCTAATATAGCTCCTACAGATAACCCTTTTAGAATATTGGTTAATGAAAAGAAGTTTGAAGATGTTGATTTATTTTTAAGTGAGTTTGATGCAAAATACACAATTTTAAATCCAGAGCAAAATTCTGAGGTTGTCTTAGAGGATTTAGTAGTCTCTGTTTCATATTTTGATATGGAAAATATTGATAATTTTAAAACTAACGTTTTAATTAATAATGTAGATGTATCTAGTATGGTTGATTTTAGAAATAATTATTTCGTCTATTACCCTGAAAATATTACAGAGGGCAATAAAATAGTTGAAGTAACATTAATTGATGATTTTGGTGTGAAGTATAATCCCATTAAATGGGAGTTTGATGTTGTTTCTGAAGAAACTATATCCTTACTTGATTTCAAACAATCAGGAAAATTTAAAACAGATTATACTAGTTCAAGCGTAGATACTACTAAATTAGATGAGAGTACTGCAGACTTTAATTATAGTGCAGAATTTGATTGGATTAATATTAGAAGTGCATTTCATTTATCTTCTTTAGAGAGTAGTATGGAGCAGCCCAAGAATCGGTTTTTTTTAGATTTTAGATCAGAGTTTTATCGCTTAAGGATTGGAGATATATATCCTAATATTGGTACAAATTTCATAAAAAGAAATAGAGTTCGCGGTTTAGACTTTAGTCTTAATTCTGATAAATATAAGTTTAATTTTATTTCAGGTGAGATAAATCGTGCTGTTCAAGGTAATCCTTTTGGAGAAGCAATGAAAATATCTGATGAGCAAATTGATCCCATCTATAATGATGATGGTTCAATTACTTTAAACAATCCATCTTTTAGTATAGATCGCGGTGATTATACCTTTGCAAGGAAGTTGACAGCATTTAATGTACAGTTTCCTATTAAAAATAATATGAAGATGGCTTTTAGTGTTTTAAAGTCAAAGGATAACATTGCTTCAGTTTATCAAGAAGTTGCTGGGTCTGTTATCCAAATTCCTAATTCATTAAATGAATATATTGATAATCAATCCTATATATATTCTTCTTATGAGTCTATAGTTTTAGATACACTGACTGATGATCAAACTGGAGATTTTTTGATTGACAGTCAAACAGGAGAGTATGTAACTCAAGAAGAAACTATTACTACAAATTATATTTTATATTCTGATTTGAAAAATAAATATCCTCAGATTTTTAATAGCACACTTTTAGGTGAAGGTGAGTGTTCTGTATTGCCAGATCAGTACCTAGATGCTAATCAATGTGCTGAGAATGGTGGTGAATGGCTATTGCAGGGTGTATGTTATAGAGTTGATGATATTACAGGTGAAGTTACAGACAGCACCTTAGATAACTTTACAAATAAAACTGATTGCGATCAAGGTGGAGGACACTGGGTCTTCTTTTTTAATATGAATATTTTAACATCTGACTGGCAAGGAAGCAGACCAAAAGATAATTTTATAATTGGTGGAGATTTTGAAGCTTTATTTGATAGAGATAGGCTAAAATTTGAAACTGGGTTTTCTTTGAGTCTTTTAAATGAAAATACCTGGGATCCTGTTTTGACTTATGAAGCACTCGATACTTTAGGTGGAGATCCTCAGGATGATTTGATAGATGGTTATGCTATTCCTGAAGATATATTAAAATTGGCAGAATATGAAAGTTTATTTCAGACGGGTATAAATCAAGTTCCTCTTATTCCTATTGATATAGTTGGAGGTTCAAGTATTTTTAATATTCTGACAATGCCTTCTCTAGCATATCATGTACAATTTGAGGGAGATTATTATGGCCATAAAATTTCTTATAAATTAAATCAAATTGGACCTGAGTACAATACTTTAGGTAATATCTATTTACAGAAAGATATAAGAGAACAAATACTTTCTGATAAAATTGCACTACTAGATAATCAGCTGTATGTTAACTTAAGATATAAATTAACTGAAGAAGACGTTGCTTTTGATAATAAGGAAAAAGGTAAAACAAATAAATTTGATATATTAATGAATTTTTCGCCAGGAGCAGGCTTAGCTAGATTAGGATCTGCAATAAGTTATCAAAGTAGGACAAACGGTGTTTTTTCTAATGATTTTGTTGAATATGAAGAACTAGATGGAACGACTAGTATTGATATAGATAGTAGAAAAGAAAAAACAGAAACTTTACAATATAATTTTTCGTTAACGACTCCTTTTGAGTATTATGGTAGCCATAATTTTACTATTAGTTATTATAAATCAAAAAAAGATGATCTTGTTGCAGATGAGAATATTCTTACATCTATAGAGTCTGGCAATGATTATGATGACTTCCCATATATATCGCCTAGGACGGAGACAAGTACGGTTAATTTCAGCCTGCAATCATCGTTTTCTCCATTTAGTAGTACTGTTTTTGGATACAGCAAAACCTCTTTTGATTATGGTTTGGATATATCTAATTATTATAGGGTTCGTGATATTAATTTAGAGAATGTATTTACGTGTAATAGTGATGTCCAAGCATGTAATGATGGAGACTATGACATACAGGACGCTAATACTAATATTGAAAATTTTGAGTTGAATTATTCTGATATATTATTTGCTAAACAAGAATTGAGTAATTTAGATTTTGAAGTGCTATTTAAATCTTTTGTTATTTTTGATAAAATAAATTTTGGATTACACTTTTCTATGGCAGAAGGTATAATTGACTTCAATCAATTAGGAATATCGTGTTCAACTGTTAATTATATTTTTGAAGACTTTTATTTAACTTTTGATTATAAAGCTTCGCTTAAAGATATTGTTGGTGAAAAGAGGTATAATAATTCTACAGCTTTGATTAGGTTTGGTTACGAGTTTTAGTGAAATGAATCTAAAAATAGAAAATATGATTAAACGTTTAAAAAAAACTTTCTCATTTAAGAATTTGGTGTCTTTATCTATTATTGCTTTAACATCAGTGATTTTAATATTTTTATTACATTTTGTTGGAGTCTTTAGTTTTCTTGAACTTAAGATGTATGATTTTAAATTTCAGGTAAGAAAGTCAATTTATGAAAATAAAAGAGAAGATTTAAATGTTGCAATAGTTTATGGAGATGATCAGACTTATGAACTGTTGAGTCGAAAATTTTCTTATCCTTATCCTAGGGGAAAAGTATATGCGAAAGCTATAAAAAATATTGCAAGTTTAGGTGCAAGAGTTATTGTCTTGGATTATGTTTTTGATGCTCCTGATTTAAGTACTATTAGAAGTATTGGTGTCAGAGATGAGTTGTTAGAAGGTAAGTATTCAAGTATAGAAGATAAGGAAAAATTAGAAAAAGAATTTCCTATAAAGGATCAGGACAAAGAACTTGCTAGCGCTATTATAGATGTAAAAAAAACATATAATACGGATGTTATATTATCAGGAAGGATTTCTTTTGATCCTAATAGTACGCAAGGATATTTTATATTGGAGCCAAGCAACACAATCTCTTTGCCAGAAAAAAACTTTATTAGTCCTGATTTTGGTATGGTTGATATTGCTCTTGATAAAGATGGTTTTTTGCGAAGATACCCTATATATCAAAAGATTCGCGGCACAGATAAATACAATTATTCATTAGCTGTAGAATCTGTTTTATCTTATTATGGTGAAGAAAGTAATTCAGTCATGCCTATTTATGATAATTTAACTAGAAAGACAAGAGTTGGGAATAATATAGATATAAATACATATGGTAGTAAGGCAGGGTTTTTATTGAATTATTATGGAGTTTCATCAAAAGCATTAGGTAGCTCTGGAACTTTTGCGAATTTACCATTAAGCCAAGTCATTGATGACGAAGAAACATGTCTTGGGGAATGTTTGTGGGATGAAGATGAAGAGTTATATGTTCCTGATTATGAGCTTAATGAAGTTGATGATGATTGGGTGAATATTATGAAGTGGACAGGCAATCAAGTTTTTGAAGATAAAATTGTTGTAATAGGGACGTCTTTAGCTGAAGATCAAGATTTCAAGAGTGTCCCTTTAATGAATACAGATGCAGGTCATTTTTTAATGCCAGGAGTAGATATACATGCAAATGCAATCCAGCAATTATTGCATAATTCTTATATTAGTTCTAGTTACAATGAGCTAGATATTAATTCTCATAATTGGTTTAAACATTTGGGTTTAGTGATAGCTATAGTTTTTTCAACTCTTTTAATAGTCTCAAACTTTAAAACTTTTGGCAGCACTTTTAGTATGTTATTATTGCTATTTTTATGGTTTAATTATTCTGTGGCAGAATTTACAGGTGATTTCTTATGGTTTTTAAATTATGTTTTCAATGACGAAAAAAATATTAAAACAATTTTAAGTATCTCTAATATTGTTCCTACAGTATTACCTATGGTTTCAATTTTAATTCCATATAGTTTGAATTTATCTTATAAATTGTACACAGAAGGACAAAATAAAAAGTTTTTAAAAGATACCTTTGGTACATTTGTTTCACCTAAGCTTGTTGATCAGATGTATGAGTCAAAACAAACTCCTCAGCTTGGAGGGGTAGATGTATATAATACATGTTTCTTTTCTGATATTGCTAGTTTTTCATCTTTTTCAGAAAAAATGACTCCTCCACAACTGGTTGAATTATTAAATGAATATCTGGAAGAAATGACAAATATACTTTTAGATAACGGTGGCACTCTTGATAAATATATAGGTGATGCAATTATTGCTATTTTTGGTTCACCTATCAGTATGAAGGATCATGAATATAGAGGTGCATTATCAATATGTCAAATGAATGATAAATTGGAAGAACTTAGGAATAAATGGAAAAATGAAGGAGATAAATGGCCTGAAGTTGTCCATAATATGCGACATCGTATTGGTTTGAATACAGGACAAATTGTAGCAGGTAATATGGGTTCTTCAGTAAGGATGTCTTATACAATGATGGGTGACGCTGTAAATACAACAGCAAGATTAGAGTCGGGAGCAAAACAATATGGAATTGAAAGTCAAGTAGGCGAAAAGATTTATGAAGCTACAAAAGATAAATTTTTATATAGGCATTTAGATCATGTTAGAGTTAAAGGTAAAAAAAATCCTGTTAAAACTTTTGAGCTTATTAGCGAAATAGGCAAAGAGCCATCAAATTATAATGAGCTAATTCCTTTGTGGGATAAGGCAGTATCTTTATATAAAAAACAGAAATGGGATGATGCTATTAAATTATTTCAAAAATGTGATAAACTTGAAGAACAATATATAGGAAGGCCAACTACTCCGAGTTTGTTTTTTATAGATAGATGTAATGAGTTTAAAGAAAATCCTCCTTCTGAAGACTGGGATGGTATTTATACTCTAAAATCGAAATAAAAAATGATGTCTGATTATGTTAAAATACTTTGGGCTGATGATGAAATAAATCTTTTGAAATCTCATGTCATTTTTTTAGAAGATAAAGGTTTTAATGTTGAAACTGTTTCTTCTGGAGAAGAGGCATTTTCATTATGCAAAAAAAATAGATATGATGTTGTTTTATTGGATGAAATGATGGCTGGTATGGATGGTATTGAGACTTTGCAGAAAATAAAAAAAATCAATCCAGCTATTCCTGTAATTATGATAACAAAAAATGAAGAAGAATGGCTTATGGATGAAGCTATTGCTTCACAAATATCTGACTATCTAATAAAGCCAGTTAGTCCAGTTCAAATTTTTTTATCATGTAAAAAGAATGTTGATTCAGATAAAATACGTACTAATAAAATGATTAAGCAATTTTTAGATGAATATAACTCTATCCAAGAATCAATAAAATCTATTTCAAATATTGATGAATGGCTTGATATGATTGATAAGATTATTGATTGGGAATTGGAAATAGATAGTATAAATGATGAGGCTATAAAACCTTTTTTAAAAGATTTAAAAAACAGTACTGATAAAAACTTCGTTAATTATTTTGAGAAAAATTACACTGATTTGCTTAACAGTGACTTTTTCCCTAATAAATTTATTAAAAAATATTTAGAACCTTCTTTTCGTTCAAATCAGAAAACTGCATTAATTGTTTTAGATTGTCTTAGATACGATCAAGCAAAGTTTTTATTGCAAAAGTTATGCTCAGATTTTGAGGTTAAAATTAGTTCTGCTTTATCGTTTCTTCCAACTTCAACACAATATTCAAGAAATTCTATTTTTTCAGGTCTATTTCCAGATGAATTAAAAGATAAATTTCCTTTTGAATGGAAGCAAATGATGGAAAATGAATCTAAGTTAAATCACTTTGAAAATATTTTTTTTAAAGAATATTTAAAGTCAAACTCTTTTGATCATATTTCAAATCATTATGAGAAAATAGTGGAGTTGAATCAAGGTAATAAATTATATAATAAAATAAAAGAGTATAGAAGTATCGATTGCATATCAATTGTTGTAAATTTTATTGATATATTAGGACATTCATTTTCTAAATCTAAAATTATAAAGGAAATAATACCCAATGATCATTCATATAGGAAAGAGGTTTTGAATTGGTTTGAAGATTCTTGGCTATATAAAACTCTTATTGAGTTTAAAAAAAATAATAGAAAAATAATTATTACTAGTGATCATGGTACTACTATAGTTAATAGGCCTACTATTATTAAGGCAGATAAGAATACTTCAAGCGGTCTTAGATATAAAAAAGGAATAAATTTAAATGTTAGTAATAAAGAAGGGATATTGATAAAAAATCCTTCAGATTATCATCTCCCTATAGCCTCTCTAAATGAAAATTATATTATTGCTAAGCCCGGATATTATTTCGTTTACCCTAATGATTATAATAAGTATAAAAATTTATATATTAATAGCTATCAACATGGTGGAGTTTCTATTGATGAATTGTTGTTGCCAGTATTGGAGCTTAAATGATTAAAAAAAGTTTTATTAGTAATAGTTTTAATGATACAATGGATTTTGGAAAATCATTTTCTAGTAAGTTAGATTCAGGCGATATTTTATTACTTTTTGGAGATTTAGGTTCAGGGAAAACGACTTTTGTTAAAGGACTCTTAAAAGGTTTTGATTTTAAATTTGAGGTTACGTCTCCAACTTTTTCACTTGTAAATGAATACGAGGCTTCAAAAAAAATAATTCATATTGATTGCTATCGTGAGAAAGATATTAATAGATGGATTAATATTGGAATAATTGATTATTTTAATTCTGATTCTATAGTTGTTATAGAGTGGCCAGAGATATTAGAAGATGTTATACCAGGTTATGCGTTAAAATTGAAGTTTACACATATAAATAATTATAGACGAAAAATAAAGTTTATATGAATATAGTTGCAATAGAATCCTCATCGAATATTTGTAGTGTTTCATCTTTTAAAGATAATAAACTAGAAAATGTTATTGACACATTTTCAGAAAAAAGTAATTCAGATAGTATCCCATTTTTATTGCAAGCTATAATTAAAGACTTCGATAATATAAAAGAGATTGATTGTTTTGCAGTTTCTGTTGGCCCTGGATCATTTACAGGCCTTAGATCTGCAATTAGTATTGTAAAAGGTATGGTTTTTGCCTCTAAAATTAAAATAGCTCCCGTTCCAACATTTCAGAGCATGAATCTTAAAATTAATCACAGAGGTGTTCATTTTTTAATTTTAAGCTCATTTAAAAATAAATGTTTCGTCCAGGAATTTAAAAGCTTAAAGAAAGTAGGTGATCCATTTATAGAAACTATAGAAAATTTAAAAACCATAGAATCTCCTATTTATGGCTATTCTTGCAATAAGATAAAACAATCTAATTATAAAGAATTTAAGTTGAGCTCTATTATGATTGGTGAGTATGCAATAGCTAATTATAAAGAGATTGCCAAAGATTATAATAGTTCAATTAATCCAATATATTTGTCAAGCAATAAATACGTTCAGATAAATGATAGAAAAAGCTAAAATTAATCATTTAAAAGATATTGTTGGCATTGAAACAGAGTGTTTTGACACTCCGTGGTCTTATGAATCTTTTTTGAATGAAATAAATAATAATGTATCTTCTAATTGGGTATATTTGAAAAATAATAATGTATTAGGATATCTTTTTGGATGGGTTTTAGAAAAAGATTTTCAAATTAATAATATTGCAGTCAAATCATGTTTTCGTAGAAATGGATTAGCTTATAAAATGATTAAAAATTGTATTGATGTTATAGATTTAGATTCAATGGTTTTAGAGGTTAGTGAATTTAATGAAAGTGCTATATTGTTATATGAAGGAATTGGATTTAAAAAAAATGGATTAAGGAAAAAATATTACAGTGATGGTTCTGATGCTATTTTATATAAGATGGATTTGTTATGACTGAATGGTATAGAAGAAAGATAGCAAAAATAACAACTTTTAATAAGAAAGATATTGAAGAAGGCAAGTGGCAAAAATGCTCTAACTGTGGTGAGGTGCTTTATTCAGGTATTTTAATGCAGAAATTTTATGTTTGTTCTCATTGTAACTTTCATTTACGGATGCCCAGTTACCTTTATGAGAAATTATTGTTAGATAGCTTGGAATGCGACCAATTAGCTGAAGGTTTAAAATCAAAAAATATATTAGATTTTGAGGCCAGTAAAAACTATACTAAGCAAATTAAGGAAGCTCAGCAAAAGACAAATGAGGCAGATGCTGTAAAAGTTTATAATGGTGCTATAGGTGGCAATGAATGTGTTCTATGTATTATGAATTTTTCTTTTATAGGTGGAAGTTTAGGTTCAGTTGTTGGCGAGAAAATTGTTGTTGGTATAGATTACGCTAATAAAAACAAATTACCCTTAATTATTATTTGTTCATCTGGAGGGGCTCGTATGCAAGAAGGTGCAATAAGTTTAATGCAGTTAGCTAAAATATCAACTAAAATTGCTCAGTTTTCTAAAAATAAAGGATTATTTATTTCTATACTAACTGACCCTACTACTGGGGGTGTGACTGCTAGTTATGCAATGCAGGCAGATTTGATTATTTCAGAGCCTAATGCATTGATTGGATTTGCAGGAGCTAGAGTTATAAAGCAGACAATAGGTCAAGATCTTCCAAAGGGCTTTCAAAGAGCGGAATTTCTTATTAAAAAAGGTTTTATAGATGCTATTATTCCTAGGTATGAGCTAAAAGAGAGATTATCGCAGATGATTAATTTTTTTAATTTAAAATAGAGTTAAATGAATAATTATAGTAAAATATTAATTTTAGATTATGGTTCTCAGTATACCCAGTTGATTGCTAGGCGTATTAGAGAGTTAAATGTTTACTCGGAAGTTATTCCTCATAATAGTTCTTTAAGTAAAATTAAACAAAAAAGTTTTGATGGTTTAATCCTTTCAGGTGGTCCGATGAGTGTTTATGGTAAGTCTTCATATAAATTGAATAAAAATATTTTTGATTTTAATATTCCAATATTAGGTATTTGTTATGGTATGCAATTACTTATTCAAAATTTTGGTGGTAAGGTAGAGCCTTCTAAAATAAGAGAATTTGGTCATATGAATATTAGAATTTTGAATAGTGATTTATTGTTTGACGGAGTTAAAGATGAAACTGCTGTTTGGATGAGTCATGGAGATAAAATTATATCTTTTGATAAAGAGTGGAGTCCTATCGCTTATTCTGATAACAACGTATTAGCTGCAATAAAGCATAAAAGAAATGAATATTATGGTGTTCAGTTTCATCCTGAAGTAATTCATACTGTTGAAGGAGATAAAATTCTATCTAATTTTTTGTTTAAAATTGCAAATTGTAAGCCTTCTTGGACACCTCAAAATTTTATAAAAGATGCACTAAATAACATTAAAAATAAAGTAGGTGATAAAAATGTTATTTGCGGTATTAGTGGAGGAGTAGATTCTTCAGTTATGGGAGCTTTAATTAATAAGGCCGTTAAAGGTCAGGCAAAGTTTGTTTTTGTAAATCATGGACTTTTAAGAAAAAATGAAGAAGTTGAAGTTATGAGTTCCTTAAAAGATGGTTTAGGAATGGATATAGAATGTATTGATGCTTCTAAGATATTTTTAGATTCTTTAAAGGGGGTAGAAGATCCAGAGCAAAAAAGAAAGATAATTGGGAAGCTATTTGTGGATACTTTTGATGAGGTGTCAAAAAATATTGAAGGTATTGAGTTTCTTGCTCAAGGTACATTGTATCCTGATGTTATTGAGTCTGGTGGAAGTGATAACTCTGTTACTATTAAGTCTCATCATAATGTTGGAGGGTTACCTGATAAGTTGAATTTTGAATTGATTGAGCCATTAAGAGATTTATTCAAAGATGAAGTCAGAGAGGTAGGTAAAGAGCTTGCCATTCCTGACTTCCTTATTGATAGACATCCATTTCCAGGTCCAGGATTAGCTGTTAGAATTATTGGAGAAATAACCCAAACTAGAATAGATATGTTAAAAGAAGCTGATGATATTTTTATTAAAACCTTGGTTGATAAAGGCGAGTATAATAATATTTGGCAAGCTTTTGCTGTCTTAATACCCATTAAAACTGTAGGAGTAATGGGAGATGGGAGAACGTATGAGAATTTAATTGCACTAAGAGCAGTTACAAGTAAAGATGGAATGACTGCAGATTGGTATAGAATGCCAGAAAGTGTTTTGCAAATGGTTTCTAATAAGATTATTAATGAGGTTAAAGGTGTAAATAGAGTTGTTTATGATATAACTTCTAAGCCACCAGGTACCATTGAATGGGAATAATTAAAAAGGATTTAAGCTGATGTGTGGAATTGTTGGATATATAGGTAATAGGAAAGCTTCAGATATATTAATCAAAGGCCTAAAAAGATTAGAATATAGAGGTTATGACTCTGCAGGTATTTGTACCTTTGAAGGACAAAATCTTAAAACTACTAAATGTAAAGGAAAGGTTTCTGATTTAGAATTGGATGCAAATAAAAAAAACCATAATGGAAGTATTGGGATAGGACATACTAGATGGGCAACTCATGGAGAGCCTAATACTAAGAATGCACATCCTCATTCAGATTCTAGTGAAAAGTTTAGCCTTATTCATAATGGGATTATTGAAAATCATTATGCGATTAAAGAATTTCTTATTTCAAAAAATGTAAGTTTTAGTAGTGATACTGATACTGAAGTTCTCGTTCAATTTATTGGCTATTTATATAAGACAAAAAATTTAAGTTTTTATGATACAGTTAAAGCAGCATTGAAAGAAGTTGTTGGCGCTTATGGTATTGTTGTTCTTTGTAAAGATGAGCCTGATAAAATTATTGCTGCAAGGCATGGTAGCCCACTAGTTGTTGGTATAGGGAAAGGAGAATATTTTATTGGCTCAGATGTTTCAGCTGTTATGGAGCACACAAGAAACATACTTTATCTTGAAGATGAAGAAATTATAGACATCTCGAAAGATAAGTATTCTATTAAGCATATAGAGCATGATAATGAGATTATAAAAGAGGTTAAAGAGATTGAGTTTACTCTTGAACAAATAGAAAAGGGTAATTACAAACATTTCATGCTTAAAGAGATTTTTGAGCAGCCAAATTCTATCCAAGAATCATTCAGAGGAAGGATAGATGCTAATAATAATATAAAATTAGGTGGAGTTTATGATTGGATTAAGGATATTGTAAGTAGACAAAATATATATATAACTGCTTGCGGTACATCATGGCATGCTGCTCAAATTGGAAGCTATATACTAGAAGCAGTATTGCAAAAACCTGTCAAAGTTGAATATGCTTCTGAATTTCGATATAGAAATAAACATTTAAATCCAAATTCATTAGTAATAGCAATTAGTCAATCTGGTGAAACTGCAGATACTTTGGCAGCTATTCGTAAAGCTAAAGATGTAGGAGCCTTAACTTTAGGGGTAGTTAATGTCGTAGGTAGTACGATTGCCAGAGAAACTGATTGTGGAGTTTATATGCATGCTGGTCCTGAAATTGGGGTGGCTTCAACTAAAGCTTTTACATCGCAAGTTGTTATGATGTCATTATTGGGTAATTTTATTGCTCAAGAAAGAGGTCATGATAAAAGTGCAAAGATTGCATCAGATATAAAAAGGCTGCCAAAAGCAATTAAAGAGCTTTTGAAACTATCTGATCAGATTTTAGAGATTTCAAAATCATATTCGAATCATTCTAATTTCCTGTATTTAGGTAGAGGCTATCAATTTCCAGTCGCCTTAGAGGGAGCTTTAAAGCTAAAGGAAATATCATATATACATGCAGAAGGTTACCCTGCAGCAGAAATGAAACATGGTCCTATTGCTTTAATTGATGATAAAATGCCTGTTGTTGTCATTGTGACTAAAAAAGGATTCAATAAAATTTTATCAAATATTGAAGAGGTTAAATCTAGAGGAGGAAAGCTTATTGTTATAAGTTCAGTAGATTCAAAGGAGTTAATATCTTTAAGCGATCATTATATTTATCTTGAAAATATATCTGACTTTCATAATTCTTTAACTCCAATTTTAACATCTATACCTTTGCAACTTCTTGCATATCATATTGCTGTTATTAAAGGCTGTAATGTTGACCAACCTAGAAATCTTGCTAAGTCCGTCACAGTGGAGTAGAGAAAAACAACACAAAACCAATGAAAAATTTTATCTTATTATTTATTTCCCTTTTTATATTTTCGT
>MDTB01241890.1_pt1 | contig 15565 bp, 13 predicted proteins | sample 811161 | NCBI WGS metagenome assembly MDTB01 (sample SAMN05326650, study PRJNA326480) | marine metagenome | isolation source: seawater | place: Mediterranean Sea | collected 2009 | reverse complement strand
TTGTTGTTTTCACCGATTATAAGTTTAGTTTCTTCACCATTGTATTTAAGATCTTGTGGATCGTTACCAATTGATGCAAAAGGATAAATTTGATTATTTTTACCAATGTATGTGTTTCCATGGATATTAACATGAGAAAAAATTTTAACATTCTCATCAATAGTTACATTTGGTCCTATTACAACATAAGGCCCTATTTCAACAGAACTAGAAATTTTTGCTTTATTATCTATTATCGCAGTTTTATGTATCACACACTATAGATATAGATAAATTTTAATAATACTTATCAATAAATATTGCTAATTATTTCCTATCAACAATTGTTGCTGACCACATTGCTTCAGCCATTTTTTGACCATTGACTTTAGCTTCTCCTTTATATTTCCATACTCTGCCGTGTGATCTGATTGCTTCAATATCAAGTAATAATTGACAATCTGGTATTACAGGATTTCTAAATTTGGCTTTCTCTACTCCCATTAAATAAACAAGTTTATTTTCATAAGTTTCTTTATCTATGCCATCAGCTGTAAGTGCAGCTGCAGCTTGGCCAAAGGCTTCAACTATCAAAACTCCTGGCATAACAGGTTGTCCAGGGAAGTGACCTTGTACAAAAAAACTATCTTTTTTGACATTGACAATTGCCGTAGCTGATTTTAAATCAACAATATTGATTAGTTCATCTATTAAAAGCATTGGTTCTCTATGTGGTAACAGATTCTTGATATCTTCTTTGTTAAGTTTTTTGCTCATACATTTTTATTTTCTTTAATAAATTTTCTAATATCTTTTGCTGGATATCCCATTACGTTTGAATTGTCAGGTAAATTTTTTAAAACACCGGAACCACCGCCTATTTTTACATTATTACCTATTTTTAAATGTCCAGAAATACCTGCTTGGCCTCCTATCATGACATTATCACCTAATATAGCGCTTCCAGCAATACCTACTTGACCAGCTATAATACAGTTTTTACCAATTTTAACATTATGAGCGATGTGCACTTGGTTATCAATAAAGGTATTATCACCTATAATAGTAGATGAAAAAGAACCTCTATCAATAGTTGTTGAAGCACCAATTTCACAATTCTTTTTAATTAACACGTAACCTATATGAGGAAATCTAAAATTCTGATTATTGATTGGCAAAAAACCAAAGCCTTTTTTTCCAATTATAGCACTATCTAATATATGAACATTATCTTCAATAATTGTATTTCTAATTATTATATTAGAGCCAATAATACAATTTCGACCAATTATGACGTTGTCTTCGATAATTGAATTTGATCCAATTGATGTTCCTTCACCAATTTTTACGTTATTCCCAACAAAAGAATTTTTTCCACAATCTCCTTTGTATATTTCATTAATTGATCTTAAATGCTTGTTCGGCATATCGGTAACAGATTTAGGATAAAAAAGTCCAGCAATTTTTGCAGCATGCATGAGAACATTTTTTGAAGCTATGGATACACAGGTTTTTGGTAGAAATTTTATTAGTTCTTTCTTTGTTATGCAGACAAATGCATTGGTTGACTCAGCTTCATTCTTATATTTAATTGAATTAAAAAAAGTTATGTCGTTTTTATTAGCATCAACTAAACTTGAAAAATTATGAACTAACTTATTTTTATCAATATTTGTTGTGATAGTAAGTGAGAGTTTCTCAAGTATTTGTCTTATCTTAAGTGGTCCCACATTTTTAAAAAATAGATTATTAGACATTAGTTTATTTTAATTTTTTTTAATTTTTGATTTAAAAGGTCAATAATATCCTTAGTAATATCAAGACTCTTTTTTGCAACTACAACATTTTTTTTATTTAGAATGTAGGAGATATTATTATCTGTAGAATACTTTGTAAGTATTAACTGTAGGTTTGATAGTAATTCATTTTGGGCATTAATTCTTTTCTGCTTTAACTCATTTATTTTTTTATTTTTTTTACTATTGTAATTATTAATTTGAGTTTTCAATGAAGTAATTTTTTTTTTATATTCGTCATCAGACAGAATATTTTTCTGAGCTAAAATATTTTTTTCTATATCCTGTAAATTTTTCTCAATTTTTTTAAATTCAACAATATTTGCTTTATGAATTTTTTCAATTTCATTGATAATAAAGTTTCCTGCAATACTTTTATTTAAAATCTGACTCATATTAATATAAACTATTTTTTCATTAGATGAGGCAATATTAGAATAAAATGAAAAAAAAATGATTACAAAAAAATTTACAAGATATTTCATTAAAAGGTTGTACCAATTTGAAATCTGAAATTCTCTTTGATATCAGTATCGGCCTTTGAAATTGGTAAAGAATAGGAAAAGCTTAACGGCCCAATAACAGTATACCAATCAACTGCTATACCAGTGGCACTTCTTATTTTATTGGATTCATCAAGTGTAGACTCATAATCAACGCCCCAAACATTGGCAGCATCTAAAAAAACTTTAAAATCTAAAGTTTCAAGATCTTTAAATAAAGTAGGTAATGTTGAGGTAACATTCACAGAGGTAACATAATTTCCTCCAATGAAATCACCTCCGTCTTTAGGTCCAATTTTACCCGCTTCAAAGCCTCTAAGTCTGGAAGATGGTAAAAATAATCTTTCTGAAATTCTAACATTATCATCTGTCAAAGAATTGATTGCTCTCGCATAGAAAGTAAAGTTTCCTATCACGTCATCTAAAAACTCTTCATAAAGATTTAATTCATAACCATTTAATAAAGCGTTAGTCTCGCTTATCAGCGGTATAGACTGTGTAAATTTAGATCTAAAACCATCACTTGTTTTAAATTTTTGATTTCGTCTGTCTAAATCAAGTACATAGTCTATATCAGTATCAAAATAAGTTCCTTTTTGTTTTTTTAAATTATTCGAGGCTTCAGATGTTGTTTTAAGAGATTCATAGAAAGTTGAAAATGATGGTGAGAGAAATAAATCCTCAAAATATTCAAATTTAGTACCAAAGCTAACACCGGTTTTGGTAGTTTTATAACCATATTCAGTCATTCTATCAGTTGTTAAGCTTTGAATATTGGTAAATAACGAATTATCAGATCCTCTAAAATTTGGATTATAAACTGAAAATTGTCCCCTTATCACTTCGTCTGACAGCTTTAAGTTAGTGTCAAATTCTATACCTTTTCCCATAAAATTATTTTCTTTTAAACCAAGCCCGATAGTACCACCACTGGTACCATAGCCTGCACCAGCAAATATTTCTCCTGTCGGCTTTTCGTCTACATTTATATTTATAATTTTAAGATCTTTTTTTGATCCTATAGCCGAAGATGATTCTACAGTTTTAAAATAATTTAAATTTTTAAGGTTATTAATAGTTTTGTTTAATAAAATTTCGTTATATGCGTCACCTTCATCAATTTCAAACTGCTGCCTTAAAACATCTTCTCTTGTTATATTATTTCCAAAAATGTTTATTCTTTCTACATATTCTTTTGGCAACTGTTTTATATCAAAATTAAAATTTAATTTATTATTTTCAGTTATTTGAATACTTACAGAAGCATTTATAGATTCATATTGATCTAACAAAGCTATCCTTTCTATTTCTTTAATAATTTTACTAACACCATTAAATGAATATGGTTTCCCTTGTAATTTTAAAAAAGTTTTATTTATATTATTAAAATATTCTTCATTAAAGTTATTTGGTAAATTTAGTTTTAAAGAATTGAAGTAAAATTTTTGACCAGCATTAATATTAAATATTAAATCAAATTTTCCATCATCAGATATTTCTGCAAAAGAACTGGTAACTTTTGCATCATAAAAACCTTTGTTTTTATAAAAATTTGTTAAAAGTCTTACATCTAATAATACTCTTTCTTCATTTAAAAATTTTTTACCAGATATAAATTTCCAAAATTTAGACTCTTCAGATGTTATTATGTCATATAATTTTCTTTTCTTATATTTTTTATCCCCAATAAAATTTATTGACTTAATATGTGCTTTTTTACCTAATTTAACATCATAAATTAGTTTTACTGTATTGTTGGCTTGATCTTGAGTTATTACGTTCACATTTGAAAAGTAATAACCAAAATTTTTAAGTACATTTAATATAATCTCACGATCTTTATCTGCATAAAACTTGTTAAATGAACCTTTATTTTTTAAATAAATATTATTTATTATAGGTTCTTTAATTTTTTTTGCCTCTACACCATTAATTTCAAGAGAGCTAATCAATGGTAATTCCACAACATTTATTAAAAGTTTATTATCATCAATTGTTAATTTAACATCCTCAAAAAAATTTGTTTCATAAAGTTTTTTTAATATTTCGTTAAGCTCCTTAGTTTCAATTGTTTTGGAGATATCAACACCACTAAAAAGTATGATTGTTTCATAAGTAATTCTTTTGTTACCAGTAATCTCTATATCATTAATATTCTTAGCATTAGAAATACTTAAAAATAAATATAAAAGAAATAACGATAATAAAAATTTTTTAATCATAATTTTATCATATACATATACTTCTGGTTTTCAATATTACAGAATGATTCAAATCTTTAATTTCATCAAAATTTTTAGGTTTGATGTACTTATACTTATTATAGATCTTTAGATTAATTATTTTTTTCAAATATAGAACAATCTGATGAAATTTAATTTTATCGTTAAGAAATAAATTAACAAGCTCATCATTTGCACTTATTAATACAGTGTCAAAAAGAGTACATTTTTCTGAAATATTTTTAAGAAAATTTAGTGAGGCAAATTTAGATTTACTTATTTTTAAAAAATTCATTGTGTTATATTTATTAATATCAAATTCACGAATAATAGTTTTGTCATTAATATTATTTTCAACCATTCCTGAATAAATTGGAATTTTCATATCAGTATTATGTAATAATGCGTGACTAGTACCGTTTTTAAAATTCACAATAGCATGCACTATTGATTGTGGATGTATTACGATATTTACTTGTTCTGAATTCAAATCAAATAATCTATATGCTTCTATTACCTCAAAAATTTTATTCATCAAGGTTGCTGAATCTATTGAAATTTTTTTACCCATTTTCCATTTAGGATGATTAAGAGCCATTTTTTTATTAATATTTTTCATTGATTTCTTATCAAGATTTAAGAAAGGCCCACCTGAGGCTGTTATTGTAATATTTCTAATTTTTTTTAAATCTTTATTCTTAATTAATTCAGATATAGCAAAATGTTCTGAGTCTACGGGCGCATAAGAGGAATTATATTTGTCAATTTCGTTTTTTATTAAATTCCAGCCACAAATTATAGACTCTTTATTAGCAAAAAGTATTTTTTTAGATTTTTTTATCAATGACAAATTATATTTAAGGCCGTTAAATCCAGTTATTGCACTCATCATTATATCAGATTTAGATATTTTTTTATTAATTTCTTCAAAACTATTAATTACTTTGGTTCTATTCTTTTTTAATAAAATATTGAGTTTTCTTGAATAGACTTTATTTGCCAAATAAACATAATTTGGCTTAAACTTTACTATTTGTTTATGTAGCAACTTAAGGTTTTTATTTGCTACTAATAATTCAATATCATATTTTTTTTTATTAGAATTAATTATATCCAATGTTGTCCGCCCAACAGAGCCTGTAGATCCTAGAATTATAATTTTTTTTTTTCATTTAAAAATCCCTGAAATTAATAATAGATATGTAAATGGTATCGCAAATATCATTCCATCAATTCTATCAAGAATACCGCCGTGACCAGGAATAATTTTGCCTGTGTCTTTAATTTTAGATAACCTTTTAAAATATGAAATAATTATATCTCCAAATTGACTAATAGAGGATATTAAAATAACCATTATTAATGCTTCGATAGAAAATTCTGCATATTTATCTAGGTATTTATTAAAATAATAAATGTAAAAATTAATACTAATTATAGACAAAAGAAACCCTCCAACCATTCCTGAATATGTTTTATTTGGACTTATTTTAGTTATCTTTGGACCCTTAAAAATTTTTCCAAAAATAAATCCACCGATATCTGTTGAAACACACACTACAATTACAAAAAGAAAAAGTAGTCCTCCTTCATCATTATCTAAATTTCTTAACAAATAAGAACAATAAAAAGAAAAAATAAAAAATAGATATCCAATGATGTGATAAGTTTTTTTTTTTTGGTCATCATATACCATTCATATGATGTCAATAAGAAACAGATGCAAATAAAAAAAATGAAAAAAAATGATCCTTTAATAATGAAAAATAAAGCTAACGGCAAAAGTAATATAGAACTTAATATTCTCTTTAATAAATTAGTACTAATCATAAACCACCAAAATTTCTTTTAGTTTTATAATATGTATTTAGTATTTTTTTATAATCTTTTTTTGAAAAATCTGGCCATAATTTTTTAATAAAAAAAATTTCTGAATAAGCAGCCTGCCAGAGCAAAAAATTACTTAATCTATTTGTGTTGCCTGTTCTAATTAGTATGTCTGGATCTGGTATATCACCTGTATATAGATTATCTGCTATATTTTTTTCATTAATTTTTCTTTTTTTTTTAATTATATTATTTATAGATGTGACTAATTCCTCTTTAAAACCATAATTAAGTGCCAGATTGATTTGCAGACCTGTATTTTTTTTTGTAATTTTTTCTGAATTATAAAGTATTTTTTTTAGCTTACTTGAGAAAATTTTTTTATTTCCAATTATTTTTAGTTGAATATTTCTTTCTATTAAATTGCCTATTTTTTTTTGAAGAAATTTTTCCAAAAGATTAAATAAATAATTAATTTCTCTTTTGGGTCTTTTCCAATTTTCTGTTGAAAATGCAAATAAAGTTAAATAGTTTATTTTATTATTAATACTTTCATCTATTATCTTTGTAACTGTATTTAAGCCTTCTCTGTGTCCATAATTTCTTGATTTTTTTTTCTTATGCCCCCACCTACCATTTCCATCCATAATTATGGCAACATGGTTTATTTTGTTCATATTGTCATTATTTCTTTTTCTTTTAAAGATACTCTTTGATCTATAATTTTAATATTGTCGTCAGTCATGTCTTGTATTAACTTTTCGCTGCTCTTTAATTCATCTTCACTAATTTCTTTATTTTTTAAATAATTTTTTAATTGGTCGTTTGCTTCTCTCCTTACGGTTCTTATTGACACTTTACATTTCTCTCCCATTGTTTTGATCATCTTCTTTATTTCATTCCTTCTTTCTTCATTTAAACTTGGTATAGGTAGACGCACTAATTGACCATCAATTTGTGGATTCAGACCTAATTCAGATTTTTTAATGGCTGCGTCTATAAAAGGAACGTTATTTATATCCCAAACTTGAATATTAATCATTCTTGGTTCTGGTGTTGTAATTGTAGCTATTTGGTTAATTGGCATTTTTTGCCCATAAACATCAATCTTTATCAGATCTAGCATTTTAGAATTTGCACGACCAGTTCTTAATGATGAAAGCTCTTTATCAAACCTATCAATAGTTACAGTCATTTTATGACTGAAAATGTTCTTATCAAACATTACTCTCCTATTTTTAATCTATAAAACTCTTTTATTTTAAGATCAGATATATTTAGTTCTGACATAATATCTTTTACTTTTTTTTTAGGCTCCATAACCCATGCCTGTGAAATTAATGAATTTTCTTGTTTAAATTTATTTATTTTGCCTGTACTAATTTTCTCTATTATTTCATTAGGCTTGCCAGAGTTTTTTAATTCCTCTTTAATAAGCAATTCTTCTTTCTCAATATCAGATTTTTCAAGAAATTTTTCTTCAATTGCTAAAGGATTAGAAGCAGCAATATGCATTGATAATTGTTTTGCAAAATTAGTTAATTTTTCAGAATCGTTGTTTGTTTCTAACGAAAGAACAACAGCCAACTTACTTAAATTATCCTTCACAATAGTATGTAGATAATAAAAATTTTTTGAGTTAGATTTATTAAATGTTTTTATTCTGCCTATGGTTATTTTTTCACCAATTTTTGAAACCATATTGACTAAATTTTCTTCCACACTAATCTTGTTATTCATCAAATGTGTTTTTATTTTTTCTAAATTAGATTCACACTTATAATTAATTTCACTTAATTCCTTTACAAAAGAAACAAAATCTTCATTTTTGGCAACAAAGTCTGTTTCACAGTTTACTTCAATTAGTGACATTTTTTTATTATCTCCACTTACTGCTACAACACCTTCATTTGCAACTCTTGACATTTTTTTTGACGCTTTTGAGATGCCCTTAACACGTAAAATTTCAATAGCTTTATCAAGGTTGCCATTAGATTCTTTAAGTGCCTGATTACAATCTTTAAATCCGGCACCAGTATTTCTTCGTAATTGTTTTATATTTTCTAGATCTGAACTCATTAGTTTAATTTTTTTTCATCAATAATTAGAGGAGATTTTTCAACTTTTTTAGTTTCATTTTTTTTATTGTTTACATCTTCAACCTTAATATCTTTTATTTCTTGCTTAGCATTATGTATTGTCTCTTTTAATAAGCTGCAGTATAAATCGATCGATCTTCTTGCGTCATCGTTTCCAGGAATTGGAAAATCTATTCCATCAGGATTTGAATTTGTATCTAGTATTGCAACAATTGGTATATTTAACTTAATTGACTCTTTAATGGCAAGAGATTCATAATTTGTATCAATTATGAAAACTAAATCTGGGATTTTTTTCATTTCTGAAATTCCACCTAATGATCTTTGAAGTTTATCTCTTAGAACGCTCATTTTTAATAATTCCTTTTTAGTAAAACCTCTATTTTCAGAAACTAGATCCTTATTTATCTTATCTAGTTTTTTTATAGAATTAGAAATCGTTCCCCAATTTGTAAGCATTCCACCTAGCCATCTATAATTAACAAAATATTGGTCTGTTTCTTTTGCTAATTCTGCAATTGCTTCTGAAGCTTGTTTTTTTGTTGATATAAAAAGAACTTTTCCACCGTTTGAAACGGTCGAATAAACTTTTTCTAGTGCTACAGTTGTAAGTTCTAAAGTTTGAGTGAGATCAATAATATGTATTGAGTCTCTCTTTCCAAAAATATATTTTTTCATTTTTGGGTTCCATCTTAGAGTTTTGTGGCCAAGATGTACTCCTGCTTCTAATAATTGTTGTATTGTTAGACTTGGTATTTTCATATTTTTTCCCGGTTGAGCCACCACAATCATTTCCACTTAAGGACCGGAGGTATAAAACCACAAATTGTGTGCGTTATTAATTTCGTGATATTTACAAATTTATTTTGATTAAAACAAGTCTTTTTTTAGGTAAAATTAGTAAAAATATTCTTATTTTTTATGAGATTTAACAATTTTCTATCGATGTTTCTCTTATTTTTGAGTTTAAATGTATACTTTTCTTCGTCATTATTTACATTTATTAATACATCAGTTTTACCCTCCTCGCTAATAATTTCAGATAAAACCTGAACTTTTTTTATATTGTCTATTTCAAATGTTACTTCGTTTATGATTTGATTATATAAATTTTTTAAACTTGCAATTTTTTTTACATTAACTCTAGTAAATCTGTTGCCCTGATCAGTGATATTTTTTGAAATTGTTAATAGTAGTGAATTACCTTCAACTAGAATATCTCTGTTTAGGTCTAATATATCAGAAAATATGAAAAGTTCAAAAACACTTGTAAGGTCAGTTAATTTTACTATCGCATATGAATTTCCTTTTTGCGTTTTTTTTTCCTGGATTTTAAGAAGTGTACCAGCAATATTTATTTCTTTTGATGTATCTAATTCCTTAAATGTAATATAATTTTTAATATTATATTGCTGATACATATCTTTAAATTGACTTAGGGGATGATCTGAAATAAAAAAACCAATAGATTCAAACTCTTTTCCAAGTTTATCTTCAAAATTCCATTCTTTTATTTCTTCAAGTAAAAAATTTTCATCTTCCTTTAAATTTTCATTCTCAAATAAATCTATTTGATTTGTTATTTTGTCTTCAAAAATATTTTTTGATTTGACAATTAAATTTGGTATAGAGCTGTAAATTTGATTTCTGTTAGAGCACAATTCATCAAATGCTCCTGCCTTTACTAATCCTTCTAATTGTAATTTATTTATATTTTTGGGATCTGTACGATTAATAAAATCATTAATTGATTTAAATGGTCCATTTTTTTTTCTTTCATCTACGATATTAGATATTGCTTCATAACCAACATTTTTTATTCCTCCTAAAGCATAGTAAAAAGAACCATTTTTTGCGTGAAAATCTGAATTTGATAAATTTATATTTGGTCTGATAATATTAATTTTTAGTCTTTTTAATTCTTCATAGAATTCACTTAGTTTATTTTGATTTGAAATATCCATTGTCATAGAAGCTGAAAAAAATTCATTTGGAAAGTACGTTTTGAGATATGCTGTTTGATATGCTATAATGCCGTAAGCTGCGGCATGGCTTTTATTAAAGCCATATTCCGCAAAAGGTTCTATTTTCAAAAAAATACCAGCCGCTACATCTTTTCGTATGCCATTCTTAACAGCACCATTAATAAAGCCTTCTTTTTGTTTTTCTACTTCGGATCTTTTCTTTTTACCTATAGCTTTTCTAAGTATATCTGCCTCGCCTGCTGAAAAGCCTGCTAATATTTGAGCTATTTGCATCACTTGCTCCTGATATATTATAACACCATAGGTTGGTCTCAAAATATCTTCTAACATTGGATGAATATAGTCAGGATCTTTTCTTTTATGCTTACAATCATTATAAATAGGAATATTACTCATTGGCCCTGGTCTATATAATGCAACTAAAGCAATTATATCTTCAAGATGGTTTGGCTTCATTTCTATTAAAGCTTCTCTCATACCAGCACTTTCAAGCTGGAATAATCCAACTGTATTACCACTGGAAAGATACTCAAAAACTTTTTTGTCTGAATAATCTATTTCCTCAATTTTGAAATTTTGATTATTTTTTTTAATAAGCTTCTGAGTTTTATCAATTACAGTTAAAGTTTTAAGTCCTAAAAAATCAAATTTTATCAAACCAGCATTTTCTGCTGAATACATATCAAATTGTGTAGATGGCAAAAAAAGGTCTGCTGATTTGTCTTTATATAGAGGAACACTTTCAGATAATTTCTTGTCAGCTATTACAACTCCTGCAGCATGTGTAGCCACATTTCTATTTAAACCTTCTAATTTAAGTGATAAATCAATTAACTTTTTAACTCTTTTATCATCATTTATAAGTTTTTGTAATCTTGGTTCTGAGCTAATACATTCAGATAATGATTGAGGTCTAGAGGGATCAAATGGTATCATTTTTGAAATACTGTCTACAAATCCATATGGAAGTCCAATCACTCTTCCCACATCACGTATAACCATTCTAGCTTTTAATTTTCCAAAAGTAATTATGTGGGCCACACTTTCAGGATATTTATTTGAAAGATATTTTAAAACCAAATCTCTTTTTTCTTCACAAAAGTCAATATCAAAATCTGGCATTGATATACGATCTGGGTTTAAAAAACGTTCAAAGATCAAATTAAAATTTATTGGGTCAACATCGGTTATTTCTAAACACCATGCAACAAGAGATCCTGCACCTGAACCACGGCCTGGACCAACTGGAATTCCATTTTTTTTAGACCACTTAATGTAATCTGATACAATAAGGAAATAACTAGAATATTTCATCTTAATAATAATATCTAGCTCATGCTGAAGTCGCTTCTTGTAGAGGTTATACTTTTCGCTCTGAATGATATTATCATTACTTATTTTAAATATATTTTTAAATTTATTTCTTAAACCTTCAAATGAGTCATTTCTTAACATTTGATCTGCATCACCATCTTTTTCTGTACTAATATTAGGAAGAATAGGCTTTGAAGGTAAAGTTTTAAAATTACATCTTAAAGGTAAATTATAATTATTATCTAATGCTTCAGGTAGGTCTTTAAATAGGTTTTGCATTTCTTCAGTGGATTTGAGGTAGTGCTGATTAGAATAATTTAATCTATTCTTATCACTTACATATGATTTTGATCCAATGCAAATGAGTGCATCGTGCGCTTCATGATAGGATTTATCAATATAAAAAACTTCATTTGTTGCAATTAAAGGAATATCTAAGTGACCAGACAAATATAAATTAAATTCTTCAAATTTTTTCTCATTTAAATCATTATGTCTTTGAATTTCTATATAAAAATTATCTTTGTATATTTTGCTTAAATTTTGATATAATTTTTTAATCTCACTTGTTTTTCCTTTATTAAAAAGTTTACCAAAAAGACCATTAATTGTTCCTGTTAAAATAATTATACCGTCATTTAATTTCAAAATATCATCTAGATTACAGTGAGGATCTGTTAATGCATCATTTGATAAATAAGATTTTGATGATAGAGAGATAATATTTTTATATCCAGATGCATTTTTTGCTATTAGTGGAATTAATCCTAACTCACTTTCAAAGCTAAAATTTATCTGCGTACCAATAATTGGCTGTGTTCCAGATTTAGATATATTTTCAGAAAATTCTAATGCACCACATAAGTTTGATGTGTCAGATATACCTAGACTTTTAATTTTATTTTTTTTACAATAATCTTTTAAATCATCAATTTTAATTGCACCTTCACATATCGAATATTGTGAATGAACTTTTAAGTGGTTGAAGATTTTAGGCTCATTTTTTTGCATTAAGAATGGTTATTTTACCATTATTTAATTCAATTTTGCAATCAGCCATGTTGGAATAAAATCTATTGTGAGTTGCAAAAACAATAGTTCGATTTTTTGATTTTAAATTCATCAAAATTTTAAATACTTCACTTGCATTATTACTGTCTAGGCTTCCAGTTGGCTCGTCAGCTAAAATAATTTGAGGTGAATTTATCAAGGCTCTTGAAATTGCTATTCTTTGAGCTTCACCGCCAGATAGTTCTGTCGGATAATGATTCATTCTATTGCCAAGACCAAGTTTATTAATAATTATTATTGAGTCTTTTATAGCTTCTTCTAAATTATTTTTTGATGTTAATCTTGCTAGATATACATTCTCTAAAGCTGTAAAATCAGTTAATAAATTTTTATTCTGATAAATTATGCCAATTTTTTCGGCTCTTATTTTGTCATTATCTATTTTTTTTTTTATAGTTAATTGTTTCATTTTCAATTTTAATTGATCCACTTGAAGGTTTGTCGATTAAAGATATTAAATTTAATAATGTTGATTTACCTGAGCCAGATGGGCCAGTTATTGAATAGGTTTTACCTTTTTCGAATTTAAAATTTATTTTCTTAAGAACTTTGATATTATTTTTTTTATAATAACTTTTTGATATATTTTTAAGTTCAATAATATTAGTCATATTGCAAACCTCTTGCAGGATCTAATTGAGCCGCTTTAGAAGCAGGGTATAGTGAAACAATGCAAGTGACAAGTATAGAGCAGAAACTAATCAGCAAAACTGATTCTATATTTATCTCAGACGGCATCTTACTTAAAAAATATATTTCTTCAGGAAATAAGTTTAAATTAAATAGTGTGCTTAATAGTATTCTAATTTTTTCAATGTAAATTGAAAAAAGAACTCCAAGCATTACTCCAAAGATTGTTGCAAAAGTACCAATAAAAAATCCAATTAAAAAAAAAATTTTTTTTATAGTGTAGCTCGAGACTCCTATTGATTTAAGAATTGCTATCTCTCTAGTTTTATTTTTTACAAAGATTGTCAAACCTGATATAATATTGAAGGCTGCAACTATTATTATAAGTGACATAATTATAAACATCACATTTCTCTCAACCTTTAATGCTGAAAAAAGTGACTTGTTTGTATCTGCCCACGTGTAAATATATTCCTCAGAAAAAATCTTTTCTAATTGTTTTTTTAAAAAATTTATTTCTTTATAATCTTTAAAATAAATTTCTAAATGACGATTATTATTGTTCAGTTGTAATAATCCTTCAAGTTCATTTAAATTGATAAATACAACATTTGTATCAAAATCAATTATGCCAGTGTTATATATTGATGTAATATAAAACACTTTTTGTGATGGAAGACTTCCTAAAATTGTTTCTATACCTGAGGGCGTCATAATTGTTAATTTGTCGCCAATCTTAACATTTAATAAAAAGCTCAATTCTTTACCTATAGATATACTTTCTTCTGGTAAAAACTTATTACCACTAAAGTTTTTACTATTTACTAATTCTAAATTTTTAAAGTCTTTTTCAAGATATCCTCTCATATGTATACCTTTAGTATTTTCTTTATTAATAATTATGGCTTCACCATTATTACTAAGCAGATATAACTTAATATTATCTTTAAATGATGATTTATTTAATTTTGTTAAATCAATTGGTTTATTATAAGATTGGATAGTAGCATGAGAGCTAAATCCTACAATTTTAGAAATTAATTCATTTCTAAAACCATTCATTACCGACATAACAATTATTAGAACTGCAACACCCAAACCTATACCCACAAATGAAAAGATGGATATAATATTTAAAAAACCATCTCTTTTTCTGCTTTTTAAATATGTAAAAACTATTTTTTTTTCTAAATTAGATATCAATTTATTTTATTTTTTAAAATTTCTAATATTTTTTCAATACTGTGATTGTCAGAATTTTTTCCTACCTCACGAAATTCAATTTTATCCATCTCATTTTTTTTACCTAATATTATTTGATAGGGTATTCCAATCAAATTGAATTTCTTTATTTTTGACGAAAAATTTTCATCTGTATCATCTATAATCGAGTCAATATTATTTTTTTTTAATAACTCATATAATTTTACTGCCTTATCCAAATTTGAGGTATCATTTTTTGATATACTGACAATTATAACACAGTGATATGGCGAAACAGATAAAGGCCATTTCATTATTCCATTCTTGTCATCGTATTTTGCCTCTATTATTGCCCCAACTAATCTAGATACTCCAATACCATAGGAACCCATTTTAACAAATTCTTTTTTTCCCATGTGATCAACGGCAGCATTCATTGATTTTGAGTATTTATCACCAAAATAAAATATATGACCTACCTCTATGCCTTTAGTATTTAACCTATTTTCTTGATTAACTTTTTTTTCAAATTCATCTTTATTATATTTTTCATCTGTAACAGCATAAAATTTTTCATATTTATTTCTTAATTCAGAAAGAGAATTTTTATCATTTTGTACATTTTCACTATCAACATCAAATATTCTTTTATCTGTATAGATTTTACTTTCTCCTGTGTCAGCTAAAATTATAAATTCATGAGATAAATTTCCACCTATAGGACCAGTATCAGCAGCCATAGGGATTGCAGAAAGCTCTAAACGTTTAAATGTTTTTAAATACGATATAAAAAATTTATTATAGGAATACAGTGCTTCTTCATCACTTAAATCAAATGAATATGCATCTTTCATATAAAATTCTCTACATCTCATAATTCCAAATCTAGGTCTAAGTTCGTCACGAAATTTCCATTGTATATGATAAAGTAATTGA
>MDTB01098370.1_pt1 | contig 15565 bp, 12 predicted proteins | sample 811161 | NCBI WGS metagenome assembly MDTB01 (sample SAMN05326650, study PRJNA326480) | marine metagenome | isolation source: seawater | place: Mediterranean Sea | collected 2009 | reverse complement strand
GCTGTCCCAGGAGCAACACGTGTTAGTAACGATGCTATAGACGAAGCCTTGTTTGTTTCTTTTAAGCGGTTGTTCTCTAGGGATGAAATTAAAAGAGAGACCTTTGCAATGAAGTTCTACTCAGGCGCGTCACATACACCGGTCGCAAAAGGCGTCACGCGGAAGCCAAACCTTGCTCAAACATCAGAATCCGGATCAGCAATATTTACAGATGTAGGATCCTCTACAAACCTCGAGTCAGCTTTTGGCGGCGGTGTTGGAAACATTGTTGATGCAGCAAATACGTCAACAAATGTAGGGCTTATGTTCTATGATCAGGGGATTGCAGTCCTTAATATGTCAAGAATAATGTCGGGTACTCAGCATGTTTCGGGTGTTATTTCTGCAATGAATAATCTTAACCCGGCAGGAGTCGGCTACGGAAAAACTATAATAGGATCGAGCCATCATGGAAGATCTTCAAACTTTCGTGCAAAGTTTATTCCAGACTTTTTGACATCCGGATCAATTGATGATATAGTAAACCACATTGCATCTTGCAGGTTCAGCTCTGGCTCTAATACAGCAATGACTTTCCAGAATTTAACTCAGATAAATTCCACTTTAATATTCTGTAGAAAAACAGCAGATGAATTCAATTATTCATCAAATCCAACATATATTGACTCATCTACAAACAAGATCAGAGTGATTGAAACAGGGCAGGAGGCTACACAGAAAGCATTTTGCTTCGTAACCACAGTCGGTCTATACGACTCGGCAGATAGGCTGCTAGCTGTAGCCAAGATGTCCAGACCCGTTGAATTCAACAACGAGAAAGACGTAACAATCAGAGTCAGGCTAGACTTCTAGGGGATAGTAGATGTCCCTGATTAAGATATTACCAGAGTACATAGAAACATTCTCTTTAACACTTCATCCAGAAGTGAATTATGTAAGCTCTTCAGAAAGAGGCTCTACAGGGTCCATGCCGCTTTCTCCTAGACCGAGCAAGTGTTTCAAAACTCTTTATCCTTATGACTCTTTTGGAGAAAGTGCATTCGAAGTGGGATCTACTGCCATTCCAGGCTTTGATGAGTCAGACGGGTATCGAACTGCGCTGGCACTAGAAGGAGCTGTTCAGAAATATAGAACTGACGGGGCTGGAGTTGATATAAGTACAACTCTAGACGCGTATATGGGACTAGTCAACTCTTCTTCTCAGATTGCTAGAAATACAAAAAGATTTGAAATAGAGAGGTTTGACCCTCCGTTCTCCTACAAGATAAACACCTCGGTAAAGAACTGCATAAGAAATGTCTTAATGCCATATTATATGTCTCATTACGATGGATCGCAGTTTTCATATACAAACTATAACACTCTTAATTTTTTTACGTCGTCTGAGGTTCCTTCTAACTCTGCAATAATATATCCTAACTTGCAAGATACAGCTACAGGAAGAAGACCTCTTGACTTATCTGGGTCTTTTTCTATTGATTTTTACATAAACCCGAGATATTCAAACACAGCTGGTACAGACTTTAGGGCAGGCACAATTATGCATCTGTCTTCTACATTTGCTGTATCCCTAGTATCGGGATCCCAGCGAGGCGGAGACGGAGAGGCAGATAGCTTTAGAATACTCCTGCAACTTAGCCACTCTGCAGATACTGCGCCTCACTTGGTTAATCCTGCTATTTTAAATAATAAGGGAACCTACCCAAATGATCTTTCATTCTTTACCAAAGATCATGCACTAAAAAAGAATCACTGGCATCACGTTAGTATTAGATGGGGAGGAAACTTAATAAACGAAGGATCGGGAAGCATTTTTATTGATGGTGTCCCTACAACTTTTAATGTCCCCTCTGCCTCAATTGATCCACCCAAGCATGTCAGCGCAGGTGCACTATTTGTTGGAAATTACTATGATGGGTATGATAATGAGGTTAAGTTTTTTAATGAGACTGCTGCCTCAAGAGAAGGGTTGTACCCAATTGAATCTGGATTTACAGAAGACCCAGCAGAATCAAAATTTAAGTTTAATCATCCTCTAAACGCAGAGGTTCACGATCTTAAAATATACAATAGATACATTTCAAACGATAACATTGTAGATAATTCAAAAAGCGGAAGATCAAATACAGATGACTTGGTCTTTTATGTCCCACCGTTTTTCTCACCTGATACAAAGATACACGACGAAATAATTACACCATTTCAAACAGAAAGAAAAGTAACAGACAAGCCGTTCAACACCACATTCTCTTTTGGTGTAGGAGGTTGTTTAATAAATCTTCAAAACTTTGTGAAAGAGTTTAAGAATAACTATCACCCGCGACTTTATAACTTGTCAGCGTCTACTATTGATGATACTGTTTTGGATATAACAGCTAATGGCTATATCTACCATACTGGGTCTACGAGAAAGAGAAACTTGACTATTCTTCCAAATGATAATGGCCTGTTCAGCCCAGACTATGATCTTTTGCTCAGCGGAACAGAGAGACAGTTGATAAGTGCTTTCAGCAGCCCTCTTGGCGGGTACGATCTAAGCACCATAGATTTAAGTGAAATGGTCACAACAGGTTCTGCATATTCAGGTCTGACATCAGTCAGTGCAAATGAGCTGCTAAGTGCGATAGACAACAAGATATCAGAGCTGGGTGATGACACATCCATGAACAATATAGCAAATCAGATAGCAGGTGTTACACCCGAAATACTTTCATCTCTTCAGGGTGCAACATCACCGGGACCTATCTTGACAATTTATCAAAGAACTAGAGATCCTAGTTCTAATGAAATAAGCATCTTTGATATATCGAATCTATACTATGGTAATAGAATATTTCCAGGATCTTTTCACCTAACAGACCCCAATATCACGGGCTCGGGGCAAAAAGTTAGAGTTACACTCTCTGATAACGGAGCCGGCAGTTTATATCGATCTGATGCCGCGACGCCTCACGCAACTTGGTCTAATGTAGGAACTGTTCTATACAATGAGGGCATCGCGGTTGTAAAGTCTCCTCATATACCGTTTTTTGGAAAAGATGAATTCGAAGCAAAGTTTAAAGGAGAGAGAAATACACACATTCTTACTGTGAATATACCTGCAGAGACAGGACTATTCAACTCTTCCTCTAACCCATCTTACAAGATAATATCTGCATCGCTAGACGCTAGCGAAATAGATCCTCGATTTGTGTATATTACTGGATTGTACTTACATGACGATAATCTCAACGTTATTATGAGGTCCAACTTTGCCCAACCTGTTAAAAAGAGAACAAGTGATGAAATAATGATAAGATTTAAGCAGGATTTTTAATGATTCTTGGTCTAGATGTATCAACAAGCTGCACGGGATGGTCCGTAATCAGACCTGATGGGTCGCTAGTTGCGATGGGAATAATTGAGCTCTCTAAGAAAAAAAGCTTATATGCAAAGGCGTCGCTAGTAAGGGCATCTTTAAACAATATTCTTGTAAGTCACACTATATCAACAGTCTACATAGAGGAAAACTTGCAAGCTTTTAGAAGAGGGTTCTCTTCCGCAAAGACTCTTTCAACTTTGGCAAGATTTAACGGAGTAGTTTCTCTAATTTCATATGAAGTGTTTTGTGTCGAGCCAGTTCATATTAATGTAAATTTTGCCAGAAAATCTTTAGGAATAAAAATACTAAGGGAAAAGGTTTGCGGCACATCAACAAAAGACCAGGTTCTTAAGTGGGTTGACTCTAGTCTATCAGGATACACATGGCCTACAAAGACTCTCAAGAGCGGCCCAAGAAAAGGTCAGACAATTCTAGATGTCAAGAGCTACGACATGGCAGATGCCTATGTTGTCGGAATGGCAGGTCTTAAAATGAACATGTAGTAGTTTTTCTGTAGAATTACATGTGGAAACAGTTACATCTAAATTTGAATTTCTAAGAAGATCGTTCGGGGATATTCATGAATCCCGGTGCGGAAACAATGTGGCAGTTGAGTGCCCAGCTTGCGGAAAAGGTACTAACAAAAAGAAGTTTTCTATTAATATCAACAGTTGGGGATGCCACTGCTGGGTTTGCGGGATAAAAGGAAAGAATATTTCAAGAATACTTTTTGAGTATGTTTCTCCAGATCTCTCTAGGGAGTATAGATCCAGGTTCTTAAAAGAAAGCGAAATTGAAAAAATAGCAGCACCCGAAATAGAGGAAAAAATATCACTCCCGCGTGGTTTTGTCTCTATTGCAGAAAAGATAAGATCAAAAGATCCCGATATTAGAGCATGCATACAGTATCTCTTTTCTCGAGGCGTCAGTGAAAGAGATATGTGGCTATACAAGCTAGGTACCACAACATCAGGTAGGTTTAGAAGAAGAGTCATTATTCCATCGTTTGATAGTTTTGGAGAGCTAAACTTTTTCTCTGCTCGAGCAATAGATGAATCAAGCTACAAATATATCAATTCCAAGAATAAAAAAGTAGATATTGTTTTTAACGAGATAAGTATCGACTGGAAGAGAGAGCTTGCAATTGTTGAAGGCCCATTTGATCTTCTGAAGACCACAGCAAACTCCACATGCTTGCTTGGATCCAGCCTTTCTACAGATAGCCTACTATTTAAAAAGATAGCCTCTTCTCAGACCCCTGTTGTTCTTGCACTTGACAAGGACATGGAAAGAAAGTCAAGAAGAATTGCTGATCTTTTGCAAGACTACGGTAGCCAGGTAAGAATGCTAGAGCTTGGAGAGAAGTCAGATGTCGGAGAGATGACAAAGAAAGAATTTATAGATGCAAAAGCAGCTGCATACGAATGGGGCAGAAAGGCATCTCTAAGAAAAAAGATCAGGTCAATTGGAACTGGCTCTATTTTTTAAATGTTGTGAAATAATTATTACTGTCAGGACATGAGGAAAACTATGAAAGACGACCTAATTAGATCACTTGTAAGAGAAGAGATAAAAAAGCTAATACAAGACGAAGTACTTTTCCCTTCTCACTCATCAGTTGGCTTAAGAAAATACCATGATGATCCGGCTATGTCACACACTCAGGATGATCAGTGCCCTATTTGTGGTGGCCATCACAAGGGAAGTTCATGCAGCGGAAGAGATGATGGTAGGAACTTAGGCTACGGGAGCATAAAATCAGATGACAGAGAAGGAAGAATGACTCGAGGTCATTTGTATAAGATATCAAAATATTCTCAAAGCCTCCATGACCTACTGCGAGACGAAGATGATCTACCAGAATGGGTCCAGAGCAAAATAGCCCGTGCCGCAGACAAGCTTGAATCTGTATATGGGTACTTAGAATACAAGCTCTCTAAAATGAAAGACTAGTAGCTGCTTATAATTTGTACATTTGCCCATTTATTCGTAATTATTAGATAGGAATCTATTCATAATTACTAGATTAAAAAATGAGCGCGATTAATGAAAATAATTCACTTAGCAGATATTCACTGGAGAGGACTCTCCAGACATGACGAGTACAGAGAGTCCTTTTTATCTTTTTTCGAACAAGCAAGAGAATTAAACCCAGATGTAATCTACATCGGGGGTGATATTGTACACAATAAAACACAGGGAATATCTCCAGAGCTGATAGACAGCCTCTGTTGGTGGTTCTCAAGCCTATCCGACATAGCACCTGTTCATGTTATACTAGGAAACCACGATGGGTTAATTCTTAACAAAGATAGACAGGACGCAATTACTCCGATAATTGATGCCCTTGATGATCCTAATATATTCTTGTACAAAGATTCAGGGGTTTATCCTGTTGACAACTACGAAGAGTTTAACTGGTGTGTTTTTTCATGTTTCGATGAGGAAAATTGGAAAAATGTAGTCCCAGAGAAAGAATCGGTAAATATAGCCCTTTTTCATGGTGCAGTTTGGGGATCTTTGACAGATATTGACTGGGAAATTGACGGTGATGTAGACACATCATTTTTTGATAAGTTTGATTTTGGTCTTTTAGGAGATATTCACAAGCGGCAATATTTAAATAATAAAAAGACCCTGGCATATCCTGGGTCTGCTATCCAGCAAAACTATGGTGAAGACATCGGCAAAGGGTTTTTATTTTGGGATATTCAGGATAAAGATAACTTTACTAGCAAGTTTTATGAAATACCTCATTTCAAGCCTTTCATAACAGTAGACTGGAAAGGAACTGTCAAAGAAACCCTTGCAGCAGCAGAGAACTACCCGGATGAGGCGAGGTTTCGAATAAGGTCTGACAATGTTTTAAATCACGCAGACAGCAAGCGAATACAGATCGAGCTAAAGAAAGAAAAGTCAGCATCTGAAGTCGTATTCAAGTCTGAGAGTTCATTTAATGCTTCGAAAATACAGACAAAGTCAGGAGAGTTTGAGAAGAAAAATCTAAGAGATCCTAGCACACATAAAAGGTTGATAAGAGACTACTATGCTGAAGAGTCAAAAATAAAAGAGTCAACATTTTCTCAATTTGATGTTTTAATTGACAAGTACATTTCTCAAATATCTGACGAAGAAGAGACCCTAAGAAATACACAGTGGTCGATAAATAGCCTAAAGTTTGACAATTTGTTTGCCTATGGCTCAAAAAATGTAATTAACTTTGAGAACATTCCGGGAATAACTGGAATATTTGGAAAAAATACAAAAGGCAAGTCGTCTATTATAGGCTCACTCATGTATGGTCTTTACAACACCACGGATCGCGGAAGCATTAAAAACGAGCATATAATCAACAGCAGGAAGAATAACTGCCTCGCTGAGGTCGATATTTCAATAAACGGAGAACCCTATAGAATATTGAGATCAACTCAAAAGCACCAGACTAGAAAAGGGACCACATATGCGACAACGTCTTTAAACCTGTACAGACTGGATGAAACAGGCGAAGTTCTTGATGATCTAACCGAAGAGCAAAGAAGAGAAACAGAAAAGGTTTTAAGAAAAGTCATTGGAACTTCTGATGACTTTTTGATGACGTCTCTCGCATCACAGGGTGAAATGAACACTTTCATCAGAGAGAAAGCAACCTCTAGAAAGACAATTCTATCAAAATTTCTTGATCTAATAATGTTTGAAAAGATACATGACAGGGCAAAGTCTGACTCTTCAGAAATAAGAAACAAAATGAGATCCTTCCCATCAATTGACTGGGAGCAGGAGATAGACGATCTTAAGGCAATACTCCAAGAGTCTATTGATAGAAAAGAAGAGTACTCTAGAGATATAAAGATCAAGTCAGAAACTCTTCAGAAGCTAAAGATAGACCTGGCAACATCAGATAATCCAGATATTATTACACTAGCAGACATGAATAAAAAGAAGTCTGAGAGAGAGCTTATTGAAAAGAATATTGCTGAGATATCCCTAAGGGAAGTGCAGGTCAAAAGCGACATTCTTGATATGGAGAAAAAGATAGAAAAGATAAAGAGTGTAAAGAAAGACTTTTCTATAGACGATTTACTAAAAAAGAGAGAAGAGATTCAAACACTTGAGAAGGAAATACTTGGCCTTCGACATGAAAATGAAAAAGCGCAGTCTGAACTACGCCGACAAGAAAAATCAGCTAGAAAGCTAAAAGATGTCCCATGCGGTGATGAATATCTCTCATGCAAGTTTATAAAGGATTCCCATGTTGACAAGGGTCTAATTTTGGATCAGAAGTCTTTGGTCAAGATCTCCAGCAGCACTCTTCAAAAATCACAGAAAGTTTTAGATAAAATACTTACTGAGGGAATAGATGAAAAAATTGAAAAATATCAAGCACTTTCTGATATGCTCTCTAGTCTCTCTATAGATGTTTCTTCAACACGTGTCCGACATAATAACGTCCTTAACGAGAAAAATGGTATGTCCGATATTCTTTCGAGGATTCAAGAAGAGATTGCTGATATGGAGAGCAGGTATGTAAAAGATGGAGACAACCGATCTCATAAAATTAGCGTGGAAATATTAAAGATAGAAAAGCTATTAAAGAGCCTGGATTCTAAGAGGGTTTTTGAAATTGAAAAAATAGCAAAGAAGACAGTTGAAATTTCAAAGCTTGAAACTGATAAGCTAACTTTTTATAATCTTAAAGATGAGATTGTAATGTATGATATGTTTATGCAAGCAGTCTCTAGAAAGGGAATACCCTTACAAATAATGATGTCACAGCTCCCGTTAATAAATGCTGAAATTTCCAAAATATTGCAGGGAGTAACTGGGTTTACAGTAGAGCTGCAAGCAGATCTAGATTCAAATTCAATGGATGTTTTTATTAACTACGGAGATAGTATAAGAATAATTGAACTAGCATCTGGCATGGAGAAGATGATGGCATCACTGGCAATTCGCGTCGCTTTGATAAATGTTTCCACCCTTACCAAGACGAATATACTAATTATAGACGAAGGCTTTGGAGCACTTGATGAAACCAATATTGAAGCCTGCACCCGCTTGCTAAAATCTTTAAAGAAGTGGTTTAGAAATATATTAGTGATATCTCATGTGGATTCTATTAAAGATGCTGTGGATAACTCTTTAGAAATAGTTAAAAAAGAAAAGGACGCAAATGTCTATCACCCATAGTAAAGATAAAAAGTTTCTAATAAAAACTTCAACCAAGAGTGTAATTCCTTCATTTTGTCCCGTTTGTGAGTTTGTTATAAAGACAGCTGAAGATTCAATCTCCATCAGAGAATTTAGCTGCTGTCATCAGTGTGCGATCCAATGGGCTGAGTCCAGAAGAGAGATCTGGAAGCGCGGATGGAGACCGAATAAGAGTGATCTAGAGGAATTTAAAAAAGAAAGACGATATATACGTTCAAAATTCAGTATTATTTAGATAATTATTACAAGGAGTAGCTATGCTTAATACACACGAAATCAATACACTGGGTCAAATACTCAATGATACATTTGGAGAATCATCCACAAAGAAGTCTCCCACGATGTCCATAAAGACAAAAATGTCAGGAGATACTTTGACTGTAAACTACGTAACAATTTGTCATCTGGCATCAGAAAGAAACCTTAGGGACCAGGTCAGAGTATTTGAAGATGAGTCTATTAAACTAATAAAAGAGTTTGTATCTCGAGTAAAAAAGGAGTTCAAAGTCAGTTCAGGAAGAGCTTTAAAGTTAAAAGAACTTAGTAGCGATGACAGCGTAGAATTAATTACTGCATCTGCATTTTCACCAAGAAAGACAGCTTACTACAGAAGATTCACGACTTTTCGGTGTGAGTAATGTCAAAAACTAACAAGTCTCGACAGGTTACTGAAATAATAAAGTGCGGAAAAGACCCGACTTATTTTTTCAATAATTATTTAAAAATACAACACCCTGTTCGAGGCCTGATTAAGTTTGACACTTTTCCTTTTCAAGATGAGTGCGTTGAATCTTTTATAGATAATCGATTCTCAATTATATTAAAATCTCGACAGCTTGGAATGTCTACACTGGTTGCAGGCTACGCTGTGTGGATGGCACTTTTCCAAAGAGACAAAAATATTCTTGTTATCGCGACGAAGCTATCTGTAGCACAAAACTTTATCGTAAAAGTGAAGACAATGATAAGAAGCTTGCCTGGTTGGCTTGTTCTTCCTCAGATAGTCACAAATAATAAGCAACTAATAGAGTTCAATCATGGATCCCAAATAAAAGCCGTCCCGACCTCAGAGGATGCAGGTCGATCTGAAGCCCTGAGCCTTCTTATTGTTGATGAGGCAGCTTTTGTTAGAAACTTTGACACTCTATGGACAGGACTATACCCAACTCTGTCAACAGGAGGTAGGGCTATCGTCCTATCAACACCAAACGGAGTCGGAGGGCAGTATTATAAGCTCTATACAGACGCCGTCTCTCAGGCTAATGAGTTCAAAGCAATAAAGCTTCCCTGGGATGTTCACCCAGAAAGAGATCAAGCATGGTTTGAAAAAACGACAGGAAACCTCTCAGATAGACAAATATCTCAGGAGTACTTGTGCGACTTTGCTTCTTCTGGAGAGACTTTCCTGTCACATAAAGACATCGAATGGATAAGACTTTGTATAAGAGATCCAAGAGAGAGGACTGGGTTTGATAGAAATATATGGATATGGGAATATCCTCTATCAGAGCACACGTACATAGTTTCTGCAGATGTTGCACGAGGTGACTCAAAAGACTATTCCACATTCCACGTGCTTGATGTGGACACGGGGGAGTGTGTCGTAGAATATAGGGGAAAGGTTCCTCCTGACAGATTTGGAGAAATCCTGAACGAGTATGGAAGAAAATACAATAATGCTCTAATGTGCCCAGAAAATAACTCATATGGATATGCTACACTAGTAAAGCTAAAAGACCTAAATTATCCTAAGCTGTACTACACAAAGAGAAAAAATGTCTTCATAGGAAACTATCAACCATCTTCAGACAATGATGTTCCAGGTTTTACAACCAGCGGAAAAACTCGTAATTTAATACTAACAAAGCTAGAAGAGGTTATTAGAAATAAGCAAGTAAAAATATATTCGTCTAGGTTCTATGATGAGCTAAAGACATTCGTATGGAAGGGGTCCAAAGCTCAGTCTATGAGAGGATATAATGATGATCTTGTTATGAGTTTCGCAATTAGCATGTGGCTCTTTGATGCTTCTTCTGACTATAGTAAAAATTCAAAAATTATAAATGATGAGATGTTGAAGGCAATGAAGGTTACGAGAAACTCATACGATGACCTACCTGGGGCAATCACCGAGGGAAGGCCCTACAGCGCAGGAACCAGAGACCCCAAGGCACAACCTGATGATATGAAGAAGAATTCACTCTCCCCTGGCTGGAATAAGAAGCAAAATATGCTGTCAGAGTGGGACTGGGTTATAAAGTAGGAACTATAGGAATTTAAAATGTCAGAATCAACACCGGGACTATTTAGAAAGCTAACACAGCTATTTAGAAGCGGCCCAGTAATCAAGAGAAAAGTTAGAGATTTTGAAAACTCTGCCAAGGGATCATCTGCATTCGAAATATTTAGAAAGAATCAGAGTCATGTGTACAGCACAGCAATGTCTGCTTATGGAACATATGATAGAATGGCAAGATACTCTGATTTCTCAGAAATGGAATATACGCCAGAAATATCAAGCGCACTCGACATATATTCTGAAGAGACTGTCGCATCAGATGAGCATGGTAAAGTACTTCATGTGTACTCTGAGAATCCGACAATTGATAGACTTTTGACAGAACTTTTTTATGATACACTCAATGTAGAATTTAATATGACGTCGTGGGTTAGAAATCTCTGCAAATATGGAGACTTTTTTCTTTTTAACGATGTTAGCCCAGATCAGGGAGTTATCAATGCATACCCGATGCCTGTCAATGAAGTAGAAAGAGAGGAGGGCTACGATCCTGAAGACCCGATGGCAGTGAGATTCAGGTGGGTGACTCAGGGAAATCAGGTTCTTGAAAACTGGCAAGTATCTCATATGAGAGTCCTAGGGAATGATGCATTTTTACCATATGGGTCTTCAGTTCTAGAAGCAGCAAGAAGAATCTGGAGACAGCTAATCCTAGTTGAAGACGCGATGCTAGTCTATAGAGTTGTTAGATCTCCTGAAAGAAGAGTTTTTTACGTTGATGTAGGAAATGTTCCGCCAGAAGATATCGCAAACTATATGGAGCAAGTCCAGTCTACTTTGAAAAAGTCCCAAGTGATTGACAGAGATACAGGAAGAGTAGATCTCAGGTACAATCCCCTTTCTGTAGATGAAGATTATTATTTACCTGTCAGGGGTACTGAGTCTGGAACAAAGATCGATACCCTGGCAGGAGGCGCAAATGCAACAGCAATTGAAGATGTTGAATACATACAGAAGAAACTTTTTGCCGCACTCAAAATACCAAAAGCGTATCTAGGGTATGACGAAGGACTCGGTGCGAAAGCAACACTTTCCCAGGAAGACATAAGATTCTCTCGAACAATAGCAAGAATACAAAGAACAGTCATTGCCGAGCTTAATAAAATAGCCATAATTCACTTATATTGCAACGGATTTGAGGGAGAAGATCTTCTAGACTTCTCATTACAGCTTAGTAATCCGTCTACAATAGCACAGCAGCAAAAGTTAGAACTATATAGGACAAGGTTTGAGATAGCTCAATCGGCAGCTGGGATTGAAGGCTTGGTTTCAAGAGACTGGAGCAGAAAGACACTGTTTAATATGACAGACGAGCAGATTAAGTCACTCAAAATAGAGAGAATTGAAGATCGAGAAGAAGATCTTGAGGTCGAAGCAGTTAAGCTCCCCGGCCAGGAGGGTGATGAGGTAGGCGGTGATGCAGGTCTAAGCGAGCCGCCGCTTGCAGAGTCAGATGAGACTTCGTGGAATGTCTTTGATGAAACACCGATAAGCAAGCTTTCAGTTTCTGACACAGATTCGCCGATTAAGGCACAAAACATAGTTGATAGGTACACATCCATAGTCAATGAGCTGGCTGAGCTTGAAGAAGGAGAATCTTTAATTGATCTAGACGATGATGAAGATGAGAAAAGAGAGGAAACTCCGGCTGAAAAGGCCAATGCAAACAGCATTAGAAGGAATAAAAAAGGATACTCTGATCCCGACTTTCTCAAGATGACAACCCATAGCCCGACAAATGTATCGGACTCAGTGGCACATCCATATGCTCATAAGCTAAGTAAGCAAAAATCTAAAAGTGAATACAAGGACTCTATAAACCCTCTCAGGAATGCTCACAAAGTAGGACTAAACGAATATGAATCCTACATGGACAAATTTCTTGATAGAAAAGTAGATCATCAGGCAAATATGACAGCAAGGCTCAAGTCGACGTTAAAATCTCTTGAGAGAAGCATACCTAATAAAAGGACCATTCTTTCTGAATCAGAAGAATTTCAATTAAACGAAAGTGAGTCACCGGCTCACGAAGAGGAATAACAACAATGTCAAGATCTCACAATAAAAAGAGAAATGTAGGGATCATCTATGAGCTTTTGTTAAGAAACATTTCAAGCGCTCTTGTTGAAAACGATAAAAAGACTGCAGAATCAGCTTTAAAAATTATTGAAAATAGATTTGATAAATCAAAAGAGATATACAAAGAGTTTAGACTGTTCAATGCACTTGCAAAGACCACAGTGAGTGACTCTGCTATTGCTGCAGCTATCCTCACTGAGGCAAAACAGGCAGCAAGAAGGTGTGACAGTTCTCAGCTTGAAAAAGAGAAGTCTTTCTTAATTAAGGATATTAATCATAATCTTAAAGACAAGAGCTTTTATCACAGAAGAGTGCCAGAGTACAAAATATATGCAACAATTCACACTCTTTTAAATGAATGGAGAAAGAAAGACAAGTCTGATCTATCTAGAATGATCCAGTATGAATCAAAGGTCGCGGAGTGGCTCTTAATAGAAAAGAACACATCAGATCTTGATTCTGAAGATGTCAACCCAGATGTAAACAACCTCGTTGTTAACATTATGACAGAAAAAATAAATAACAAGTATAGAGGGAGAATGAACAAGGGTCAAAGAGATCTTATAAAATCATATGCATTCTCAGTATCTTCTAACAATAACGATACAATAAGAAATAGTCTAGAATCTATAAAAAAAGAGACGCTCGACAGCCTTTTAGAATTTAAGCAGAGTACAGAAAACACAGTTCTTTTAGAAAAGATAGATCTAGTTACAGGAAAGATATTACTTGAAAACACAGAAGAGATCTCAGATGAGAAGATTTCTAAATTTTTGGTAGTTATGCAACTTCATGAAGAAGTAAAGGAGGCTTTCAATGAGCAATGATAACAACCTTACGCTTTTAACCGAGTGGATGCCGTTGACATACACACCTGAAATGATAAATGAGTCAATTCAGAAAAATGACGGAAAGATTATGCTTAAGGGAGTTTTACAAAAATGTGATACTCTAAATCAGAATGGAAGAATTTACCCAAGGTCTATATTGCAAAGAGAGTTAATGAATTATCAAAAATTCATCAAAGAAAACAGGGCTTTAGGTGAGTGTGATCATCCAGATTCTTCTGTCGTTGAACTCAAAAACGTTTCCCATATTGTTCGAGATGCCCGCCTAGAGGGAGATAATGTGGTCGGGGTGATAGAGCTTCTTTCTACACCTAGTGGAGAAATACTCAAGAGCCTGATTAGGTCTGGTGTAACATTAGGGATAAGCTCCCGCGGAGTCGGATCAACAAGAAAAGAAGGGGAGTCTCAAATAGTCCAGGATGACTTTCAGCTAATTTGCTTTGATATGGTTAGTGAGCCATCCACACCGGGTGCATTCATGCTAAGAGAATCAAAAGAGATTAATGCCTCTGATTTAGATAAATCCTTTAACAGATCAGATAGAATTGATAGAATTTTTAATGATATTCTTTCGTGGTAGGTGAAAATTGTCTGCTAAACTTTCTAGATCTTTATTAAAAGGCATTGTTAAAGAATGCCTTGTCGAAATACTAGAGGAGGGCCTTTCCTCTTCTTTGACTTCTCTAAATGAGTCCCGACAGAGAAAAACGTCGAACTCTTCAAGACAGCAGGAGCTGAAGAAAAGCCTGGATCAAAGTAGAAGAGCTAGGTCTTCTGCAATGGATAATGTATCCTGGGAATCAAGCTCTCAGGAGAAAAATAAAATGTTTGAATCTAGGCTTGAGCAGACAACAAAAAGCATGACAAGTGACCCGGTTCTTTCTGATATTCTTGCAGATACTGCTAGAACAACACTGCAAGAACAAACTAGTGTCGGCAGAGCAGGGCCGGGAGGCGCAGTGTTACCAACAGTAAGAGGCTCAGGTGATACAGCAGCGCGTCAAGCTGCAGTATCAGACCCGACTGAACTATTCTCTGAAGCATCGGGAAAGTGGGCAGACTTAGCTTTTGCACCTTCGATTAACAAGGGATAGCAGTAATTTTAAAATTTGCGTAATATGTATGATAGAGCATGGGGTTGCAAATGTCTAAAAGTAAAAAGCTTACTCTTGAAACTTTAAAGAAGATGGTTCTTGAAGAAAAGAAAAAGCTTCAAGCAAAAGGAATTATCACGTCGGACACACAGGAAGATGCCTGGTCCGGTGGAGATAACCTTGTTAACAAGATAGATTACGTTAAAAAGCTTTCAATGATTGAAGCCAGTCTAAAAAGAAAGGTGGCAAAGATATCCAAAGCAAGAAAAGCTATTGAGAAAAAAAATAAATAGCCGCTATCGTGCAAAGCCCTGAAGAAAATCAAGATTAAAAAAATCTTAGGTGTTTTTATAGTTCTATTTTTATTTTGAGAATATTTAATTATAGACTATAAGGAGAGTCACACCATGGCAGAGCAACCACAAACAATCGTACAGCCTTCATCACCCAATGATTTACCCATGGGAACAAGAGAAGAGGCTAATCTTCAGAAAATGTTTCCCGAGTCTCCAATATACAGCGGTGATATTACTGACGAAGAAAGAAAAGTAGCATACGAGAAATTCGCACTTGATGGCACAGTTACCAACGGCCTGGGATTCAACTCGTTTAATAGAGACTACAAGGGGACATCGCAGACCCCGACTCCTGATTTTGATAATGTCGAAGTAGGTGG
>MDTB01185923.1_pt1 | contig 15566 bp, 10 predicted proteins | sample 811161 | NCBI WGS metagenome assembly MDTB01 (sample SAMN05326650, study PRJNA326480) | marine metagenome | isolation source: seawater | place: Mediterranean Sea | collected 2009 | reverse complement strand
CTCCCCAAGTTTTGCCATAAGAAATATCTATTGATAAAGGAACTTTTAGGTACAGTGCTTGCGGCATAATTTCATTTAAAAGATTTTCCATAATTAAGATTTCTTCCTGAGGGACTTCGAATATTAACTCATCATGTACTTGTATTATCATTTTGGAAGCAATATTTTTTTCTTTTATTATTTTGCTTATATTAATCATTGCAATTTTAATTACATCTGCCGCACTTCCTTGAATAGGCATATTTATTGCCATTCTTTCTGCTGAAGCTCTGTCTCTCCAATTATTTGAGTTTATTTCTGGTATTAGCCTTCTTCTTGTTGTTAATGTTTCAACGAATTTATTTTTTTTGGCAGATTGTATTACTTCGTCTATATATCTTTTTATTTCAGGGTATTTACTAAAATATAAATCAATGAATTCCTTTCCCTGGATTCTAGTTAAGTCAGTTTGCCTTGAAACTCCATCAGGACTTAATCCGTAAATAACTCCAAAATTAAGTATTTTAGCTACCCTTCTTTGCTCCTTACTTACATTTTCTGTTTGATAAATTGTTTTTGCAGTAGCATCATGTATATCTTCGTTATTTATAAAAGCTTTTAACAAACTTGGCTCTTCAGAAATATGAGCAAGAATCCTTAATTCAATTTGAGAATAGTCTGCTGACATAAGAACATATCCTTCTTGCGCTTCAAATGCTTTTCTAATTTGATTTCTATTTTCTGTTTTAACAGGAATATTCTGTAAATTTGGCTCGCTACTTGAAAGTCTTCCAGTTGCTGTGCCTGCCTGATTAAAGTAAGCGTGAAGTCTTCCGGTATTATTATTTACCATGTTGGGAATTGGATCTGTATAAGTATTTTTTAATTTACTCTGCTCTCTTAGTTTTAGGATTATGTTGACTAAATCCTCGGTTCCTGGATGAACCAAATCTTTATTTTCTGGCTCTTTTAACTTTGTTAGAATTTCTCTTAGATTACTTTCATCAGTGCTATGCTTTCCAGTTTTTTTTGTTTTTCTTAGCCAACCTTTTTCAGGAACCTTCATTTCTTTGGTTAGTACTTCAGCTAATTGTTGAGTTGATCCTAAATTTATTTCATCAATACCTATAATTTCCTTAGCCTTTTTTTCTAAATCCTTTATTTCTTCATTAAGTTCTTTTGAAAAGTTATGAAGTGGTTCTTTATTAACAAAGACACCATTTTTTTGCATATCTACTAGCACTGTAGTTAAAGGAATCTCAATTTCATTCATAACTTTCATTAGTCCAGACTTATCTAAATCTTTTTCAAATATATTTTTTAGTCTTAAAGTTACATCAGCATCTGCACATGAATAATATACCGCCTTTTCTATGCTTACATTTTTAAATGAAATTTGATCCTTTCCTTTGCCTATTAAATCTTCTATAGGGGTCATTTCTTCTTGAATTATGTCAAGGCAAAGCTTCTTGAGCCCTGTTGATCTCTTACTTAGTAAATTAGCTGCAATCATTGTGTCAAAATTCAGATTATTTATTTCAAAATTATTATTTACTAAAACCGAAATATCGAAATTTGCATTATGAGCTATTTTTTCAATAAAAGGATCCTTAAAAATGTCTTTAACAAATTGGAGAGCACTTTTAGATATATTCTCTCCTTCTTCATGAGATATAGGAATATACCATCCAGTCCCAGGTTGGGTGGATATCGATATTCCCACTAATTCTGATTCGAATGGGCTTAGAGAAGATGTTTCTGTATCAAAACTGAATGCCCCTTCCTTTTTAATTAATTGAATCATTAAGTTGATCATTGATTCTGAATTAGCACATCTATATTCACCTTTAATTCTAGGTATAACACTAGAATTTATCTCTGAATCATATTTAGGTGGAATTCTATTAACTAGCGACATTAATTCTAAATCTTTTAATACTTCTATAACTTGATTATTTTCAAAATTCCAAAATTCAGATTGATCAAAATCTAAATTTAATGGAGCATCTTTTTTTATAGTTGCAAGTTCTCTAGACATAAAAGCATTATTTTTATTCTCTTCTAGTAATCTTTGAACTCTAACAGCTCCTCTAATATTTAGATCAGGGATATCTTCAATATTTTTATATATATTCTCTAAGTTTTTGTATTTGTTTAATAAGGCAAGTGCCACTTTCTGGCCTATCCCAGGAATTCCTTTTATATTATCTGATGAATCACCTGCCAATCCTTTAAGATCGGGGACATTCTGAGGCTTAACTCCTTCAAACCCTTTTTCATCTACATAGCTATTTTCATCAACTAGTCTGTCAGAAGAAAATCTATTAGGACTTGAATACCATATAGAAGTTTTATCGTTAATTAACTGAAAAAGATCTTTATCTCCTGAAACAACTACTGTATTAAATCCTTCGGAATATGCATCTAAAGCAATTGTCCCAATAATGTCATCTGCTTCATATTTTTCAACATTATGAATCGGTATATTAAATGCCTCTATAACTTTTTCAAGAGTAGGAATTTGTTCTGTTAGTTCAGGAGGAGCTGGCTCTCTACCAGCCTTGTACTCTGGGTATTGTTCATGTCTAAAAGTGGGACCTTTAGAGTCAAGCGCCAAGATAATATGAGATGGTTTTGTCTCTTTTATTAATTTGAAAAGTATCGAAAGAAATCCTTGAACCACAGTTGTGGTAACTCCAGTTGATGATACCATTGGTTGTCTTGAATAGAATACCCTAAATATTATCGCAAACCCGTCTAAAATAAGAAGATTTTTTTTACTTTGATTAGTTTCACTCATTGAGTGAAATTATACTCTTTTTTCTTAGCTATTTTAAGCTATCTTTTCTTCAGAGGCTTGATTTCCCGATTCCATAGTCTCTAAACCTTTTCTAATTTGAGCTAGAGATAATGATAATCTCTCTTCTAGCGAGAAAAGAACTTCTTTTGCATATTGATCAGCATCTTTCCTTCTCTGGGAAGAGTAATTTTCACTTTCTTCTTGCATAGCTGAAGCTCGAGACATAATTTCGTTTTTATTGTGCTCAACTGCTTCCATGGTATCAACTTTTGTTTTTTCTGTTTGAGAGAGTATTTCTTCAGCTTTTTTCTCAGCAGTTACTACTATTTCATTTTGCGATACTATTTCTTCAGCCCTAGATTGTGCCTCGTTAATCAAATTTTCACAATGTTGTGAAGTTTCTGCAGTCAATTTCTCTGCTTCATCACTTGCATCAGTTAAAATGGATTCTTTCTGAGAAATTATTACTTCAGATTGCTCAAGCTCTCTAGGAAGATTTTCCTGAACTTCATTTAGCATTTCTTTAATTTTTTCTACATCAATAACCGATTTACCCATCACCTTCTTAGAGGATTCAATATATTCATTTATATTATTTAATTTTTCTATCACACTCATTATTTTTCTCCTTTTAGTTTATTTTTTGCTTGTTGATAAATTTTTTCAGGAATAAATGAATTAAATTCTCCTCCGAGTCCAGCTATTTCTTTAACCCTTGATGAGCTAATAAATTGATTTGGCATTGCGGATATTAAACAAACTGTTTCAATTCCATTGTTTATTTCTCTATTAACTAATGCCATTCCTCTTTCGTATTCAAAATCCTGACCTATTCTTAGACCTCTAATTATTGCTTTTGCTTTTACACTTACTGCAAAATCAACAGTCAAGCCCTTATAAGAAGTTATAGATATATTTTTTATATGTTGAGTAGATAACTTAAACATTTCTACTCTTTCATTTTTATCGAATAAGGTTTCCTTTTCAGCAGATTCATAAACAGCTACATAAACATGCTCAAAAATCTCAGCGCCTCTTTCTACAATATCTAAATGCCCTTTTGTTATAGGATCAAAAGTTCCTGGGAATATTGCTTTAGTCATTTGAAACTACCTCCCCCTTTTTAAAGATCGAAATTCTTGAATCTCCATATGTTTTATCTCTAAGCTTTTTAAAATTTCCGAAATGCCTGGGAGTTTCATCTTTTTTAAAGTGCTCATAAATGAATAAAGATTTTTGTGTTGTGATGTTTGGCTTATCTATTAGCTTAGATAATTTATTAAAATAATTATATTCATATGGAGGATCTGCAAAAATAATATCAAATTTAGAATTTAATTTAGGTAATACACTAAATACATTAGCTCTTTTTATTTCAAAAGATTTTGTATTAAAAGATTTTATTCTTTCTTCTATTTCAGAGCATTGTTTACTATTTTGCTCTATCATAACTACTTTCTCTGCCCCCAATTTTGATAGTTCGATGCCTACTGATCCTGTACCAGCAAATAGATCCAAAACTTTAGAACCTTGCACCAACTCTCTTCCTAGCATTGAAACAATAGCCAATTTAACTTTGGATGTAGTAGGTCGCATAGCACCATTATTTATTTATTTAAGTTAATTATCATTTTCTTGGTTATATAATTTCAAGAGTAATTGATGCTTATTTTTCACATTTTGTATTTCATAAATTTAATAATTATTCCGTATATCCATTGAATTAGGTACACTCTGACAATTAGAATTGTAAAAGTATGGAAGATAATCAAAAAAACAAAAATGAAGATGATAGATTATTTTTGGCTAGAAAAAATAATTTAGAAAAAATAATAGATTTTGGCTTAGATCCTTATCCTAAATCATTTCCGAGAACTCATACTTCTGTTGACTCAGTAAATGCTCTTGAGGAATTTGAAAAAGGTTCCCTCGAAGAATCTAGTTTAGAAGATGTAAAGATTGCTGGAAGAGTAGTAGGAATAAGAGGGCAAGGCAAGATGATATTTATGGATGTTAAAGATAGATATGGGGTCATACAAGTAGCATCTAAACTTGATCTCTTGTTAGATAAATTCGAAATTGTAAAACTTGTAGATATAGGAGATATAGTTGGTTTTTCAGGCAAGATATTTAGAACAAGAAGGGGAGAACCTTCTCTGGAAGTGTCTGATTTAACTATGCTTTCAAAGGCTATGAGGCCCCTTCCTGATAAATGGTCTGGGCTTAAAGATGTCGAAAAAAGATATAGGCAAAGATATTTAGATCTTATTTCTAGCGAGGATTCTTTTAATACAGCAATGAAAAGAGCTGAAATTGTATCTTTTATTAGAAATTTCATGAATGAAAAAGGATATATTGAAGTTGAAACTCCTGTTTTAGTAGATATACCTGCTGGAGCTAATGCTAGACCTTTTTCTACCAAGCATAATAGTTTAGATAAAGATTTATATCTTAGAATAGCTACTGAATTAAATTTAAAGAAATTAATTGTTGGGGGCTTAGAGAAGGTTTATGAGCTGGGGAGGGTATTTAGGAATGAAGGCATTGATCATAGCCATAACCCTGAATTTACCACTATCGAAAGCTATGAAGCATTTGTTGATTACAATGCGATAATGGAGCTCGTGGAGCAATTAGTTTCAGGCGCTGCCTTTAAAGTTAATGGATCTTTTGAAATTGATTATGGAGAAGAAATTGGAGTTATAGATCTGAAGCCACCATGGAAAAGGCTTGATCTACAGAAAGCTATAAAAGATTTTTCAGGCATTGATTTTATATCTATTAAGGATGAAGCAGAACTTTCAAATCAAATGAGAAATTTAGGTATACATGTTGAACCTAACTGTTCGTGGGCAACAATGATAGACAAAATAATATCTGATAAAGTAGAGCCTAATTTGAAACAACCTACTTTTTTAATTGATTATCCTGTAGAAATGTCTCCATTAGCCAAAAGAAAAGACAGGAATAGTGACGTAGCTGAAAGATTTGAGGCTTTCGTGATGGGTTCAGAACTGGCAAATGCGTTTACTGAACTAAATGATCCAATTGATCAAAGAAACAGATTTGAAGAGCAGGAGTCTTTAAGGAAAAAGTTTAATGATGATGAATTAGATCGACTAGAAGAAGATTTTCTTATCGCAGTTGAACACGGGATGCCTCCTACAGGAGGTCTTGGGTTAGGAATAGATAGATTGGTTATGTTGATAACAAAAAAAATTACAATTAGAGATGTTGTATTATTTCCTCAACTTAAAACATTAGAATAAGAGAAATGTTAGACATAAAGTTCATTATTGAAAATAAGCAATCTGTAGAGAAGAAATTAACTTCTATGGGAGAAAGTTTAGATTTTGATTTATTAGATGAACTTTTTCAGGAAAGAAAAAAATTAATACTAAAAACAGAAGAAATAAGCTCGATTAGAAATAAAGCAAGCAAAGAAATAGGCCAATCAAAAGGAAAGCCTTCAAAAGATTTAATTCAAAAAATGAAAAGTTTTGGGCTTGAGCTTTCAAAGAAAAGCGAAAGATTGAAATCTATTGAGAATAAGATAAGTGATATTTTATTAGAAGTTCCAAATTTACCATTAGATGAGACACTAGTTGGAAAATCTGAAGAGGACAATAAAGTTATAGATATATTTAATGAGGACAAAAAAAGAGAAAAAACTATACCTCATTGGGATCTTGGAGAAAAATTTAAAATTATAGACATGGAGAAAGGTGCAAAATTAGCTGGAGCTAGATGGTATGTTCTCTCAGGGAAAGGGGCAATGTTGCAGCGTGCGCTTGTTCAATGGATGCTTAATAACCATGTATTTGTTAATGGGTATACTGAAGTAGCTCCTCCGTACTTAGTGAATAAAAAAACCATGATTGGCTCAGGTAACCTTCCTAAGTTTGAAGATACATTATTTTCAGATAGCAAGAATGATTTATGGCTAATTCCTACAGGAGAAGTGTCAATAAATAGTCTTTTTTATGATGAAATTATTGAGCAAGAATTGCCTTTAAAATATGTTACTCACACTCCATGTTTTAGAGATGAAAAGAGTTCTGCAGGAAGAGACACAAGAGGGATAAAAAGAGTTCATCAATTTGAGAAAGTTGAATTATATAGATTTGAGAATCCACAAAATTCTCTTAATGCATTCCATGAAATGGTTAATGAGGTTTGCAAGTTGTGCGAAGAGTTAGAGTTTACTTACCGAATAGTTGAATTATGTTCAGGAGATTTAGGATTTCAGTCTGCTAAAACCTATGATATTGAAGTTTGGTCGCCTGGATGTGAGGAATGGCTAGAAGTTTCATCAATTTCTACATGTACTGATTTTCAGTCAAGAAGAACAAGTACTAGATTCAGGGACCCTCTAGATTCTAAAATTAAATTTCCACATACCTTAAACGGGTCAGGAATGGCAATACCAAGAATAATTATAGCTATTTTAGAAAACAACTTGAATCCTGAAGGCAAGATAGAGATTCCAGAGGTTTTAAGGCAATATACAAAATTTGATATTATTGGTTAAATTTGCCCATAGCTGAACTAAATCCATTTTGAATAATTTCATATATAGCTTTTTCAGTAGAATAAAGAACTTCATCAATTATATTTTGCTCAGAAGAATTAAAATCTCCTAAGACATAATTTATATGATCTTTTTTGCTATTTGGGCTTCCTATTCCAATTCTTAATCTCGGATATTCATTAGTGCTAAGATAATATTCAATAGATTTCAACCCATTATGTCCACCATCTTTGCCTTTCTCTCTAATTCTTATATTTCCTATATCAAGATTCATATCATCAACAATTATTAAAATATTATTTAAATTTATACTAAATTCATCAACCAATTTCTTTACTGGTATCCCTGACTCATTTATATAAAAAAAAGGTTTAGCAAAGTAAATTAAATTGTCTTCTAAAATTAATTTGTTTAGTTGACTATATTTATTTTTTATTTTTTCTGTTTCATTCTTTTTTAAAATATAATCGACTAATTTATAGCCTATATTGTGCCTATTATTTTCATATTTAATTTCTGGGTTCCCTAATCCAATAACAAGCCATTTATTAGTTTTCATAGACTTGCCTCTTTTTCATCAATAATTTGTATAAACTTTTCTTCATCAATGATTTTCACATTCAAATCCTGAGCTTTTTTGATTTTAGACCCAGCATTTTCTCCAGCAATTAAATAATTTGTATTTGAAGTAACTGTTGATTGAAATTTTCCTCCTAAAGATTTTATTAAATCTTTTATGCCTTGCCGGCTGTAATTTTTCAGTTGCCCAGTAACGCAAATATTCTCACCTGTTAGAGTATAGTTTAGATTTTCTTGATTGGAATTTTCTAAACTCAACCCTACATTCTTAAGTTCACTTATTAGATCTCTATTTTTTGTAATGCTATTCCAATCTTTTATGCTATTGGATATTTTTGGCCCAATTCCATCAATATCCTGAAGAGATTCATCCGAAGATTCAAAAATCAAATTTAACGAACCAAAATTTGCCACCAATAATTCAGAAATTTCTATTCCAACATGCGGGATGCCCAAACCATGGATTATTCTACTTAATGGTTGAGATTTTGATTTTTCTATGGAGTTAATTAGGTTGTTAATACTTTTTTCTCCAAATCCTTCTAGGCCTTCTAAATCTTCATATTTGATTTTATAAATATCTGTAATGGATTTAATTATTTGATTATCAAATAATTGTTTTATTATCCCTTCACCTAGGCCTTCTATATCAACACAAGATTTTGAGCAATAGTGTTCAAGCAATCTCTTTATTTGGTCTGGGCATTCTGAGTTTATGCATCTAGTGAATGGATCATCTTCATTTTTGACTAATTTAGATTCACAGGTAGGGCAGGTATTAGGCATATTAAATTCGTGTGAGTTAGATTCCCTTTGATTGTTTTCTGCAGTTTTAACTACTTTAGGGATTACATCTCCTGCTCTCTCTATTAAAACTAAATCTCCTACCCTAATATCTTTAGATCTAATGTAATCCAAATTGTGCAAAGAAGCTGATTTTATAGTAACTCCTTCAAGATTTACAGGTTCTAATTCAGCATAAGGAGTTGCGACACCTGTTCTGCCTAGGCTGACTTTTATATCATTCAACTTAGTCACAACTTGAGATGATGGAAATTTAATAGCTGTGGCCCACCTTGGATCTTTAGAAGTGCTGCCCAATATAATTTGATCTTGAATGCTATTAACTTTAATTACAAGTCCATCTATTGAATAGTCAAGATTATTTCTATTTTCAATTTTATCTTCAATTACATGCTTAACTTTACCTAAATCATTTACAAATAAATTACCTGGATTTGTCTTAAATCCCCACAATGTTAATTTATCTAATATTTCTTTTTGTGATTCTATTAATGCTGTTTGAGGATCGCCAATGGAATAGAAGAAGGCGTCTAAGGGTCTCTTGGCAGTTTCTTTGGGGTCTAATTGTCTAAGTGCTCCTGATGCAGCATTTCTAGTATTGCTATATGTAGCTTCTCCCACACTTTCTCTTTCATAATTAAATTCATTAAATTGGCTTTTTGGAAAGAAAACTTCACCTCTGATTTCTATGTTTTCTGGGTAATCTTCTCCTAAAAGTTTAATAGGTATAGATCTTATAGTTTTTAAGTTTTCAGTTATATTTTCTCCTTCCTTTCCATTTCCTCTTGTAGCTCCAATAGTTAAAATTCCAGCAATATAAGTTAGTGAAATAGCAAGGCCGTCAATCTTTTCTTCTAATACAAATTCACTAATTATTTTATTGGATTGTTTTTCGCATCTTTCTTTCCACTCAATTAATTCTTGAAAATTAAATACATTGGACAAGCTCAGCATTTCATTTTGATGAATTACTTGTTCAAAAGTACTAGATGGGTTGGAGCCAATCCTTTGTGTTGGGGAATCTGAAGTTATTAAGTCAGGATTATTTTTTTCAAGTGATATGAGTTCTCTTAACATAGAATCGTACTCTTGGTCTGTAATATCAGGTTGATTTAAAACATAGTATTTATGACTAGAAGTGTTTAGTTTCTCTCTTAAATAAGATATCTTTTGTTTAATATTTTTTGGATCTATAAAATTTTCCATGATAAAACAATATTATAATCCTATAACTTAATGTGAAAGAGGCAATGGATGGCTAGAGTTTTTCCTTTCAGAGGAATTATGTTTAATGAGAGTTTAAAAAATCAATTAGGAGACTTTTTGTGTCCTCCATTTGATGTTATTAGTGAAGACTTAAAAGAAGAACTTTATGACTTGTCGGAATATAACGTTATAAGGCTTGAAAATGGCAAAATATATAAATCTGATAACGAAAAAGATAATAAATATACGAGGGCATCAAATTTATTTGATAGTTGGTTAAAAAATAAAATTCTTATTCAAAGAAACCAACCAACCTTTTTTATTTTAGAAGAATCATTTGAAGTTATGGGCAAATATAAAAAAAGAAGATCAATAATTTCTAATGTTGATCTTTATGATTATGAAGAAAAAGTTGTTCTGCCCCATGAAAAAACAAGAAAAAAACAGAAGCAAGATAGATTTCAATTAATGAAGACAGCAAGAGCAAACTTTAGCCCAATAATGAGTGTTATTGAAGATAAAGATAGTAATTTGATTAATTTTCTTATAGAGGAAACTTCTTCTGATCCTAAATTTGAAGGTTCAATTCCAAATATGCATGAATTTAAAATATGGATTATAGATGACAAAGATAAGATTTCTTTTCTAACTAATTTATTTGAGCTTGAAAATATATTTATAGCTGATGGGCATCATAGATATGAAACAGCATTAGAATATAAGAAAATAATTGAGGAAAAAAGCTCAAGAAGAATGATGAATTTAGTTTCTATGAATGACGAAGGTTTGTTGCTTTTGGGTTACCATAGGGCATTTTCTGGATTAAATGATGAAAAACTTAATTTATTAATTAACAAGCTTAAAGAATTTTTTATATTTTCAGACGTAAAATGGGAAGAATCTTTTTTTGAGGCTAATTATTCTGATGAAGATAAAATTATAATGGTAAATAATAATAGTTCTATCTCTCTATCACTCAAAAAAAACCTAAAATCAACTTATGAAGCCCTTCATTCTGCTATAGAATCTGTATTATCCCCTGATGAAGTAATTAATCATATTAGATATGAACATGACTCAGAAGAAATGAAAAGAAAGTTAGATTCAAATGAATTGCAATTGTGTTTTTTTATGAATGCATTATCTAAGAATTATTTTATTGATATGGTTTCTAGAGGCAAATTACTCCCACCAAAGTCAACTTTATTTTACCCTAAACTTCCTACAGGATTGGTTATACAATACTTAAATGATATTTAATAATATAAGTGAAGCTGAAAAAGATCCTATACTTGGATTGACCGAAGAATTTAAGAATGACTTAAATTCGAAAAAGGTTAACCTGTCTGTGGGAGTATATCAGGATGATAAAGGAAACACTCCAACATTACCTTCTGTAACTGAAGCTGAGAAAGAAATTTTAAATCAAAATATTAGCAAAACCTATAAACCTATTGATGGTGACAAGGAATTTACTGAAAAATCAATTCAGTTGGTTGCAGGTGAGGACTTATTTTCTGAAATAAATAATACTAGTTTTGGGCTTAATACGCCTGGAGGAACAGGAGCTTTAAGGCTTGCTTCTGATTTTTTATTTCAATTTTCTTCTAAATCAAAAGTTTGGATAAGCAATCCAAGCTGGCCTAATCATAAACCAATATTCGAAGCATCTGGATTTAAAGTTGATATCTATCCTTATTTTAATAATGAATCAAATTCAATTGATTTTGAAAGTTTGACATCTACCATAAAAAAGATACCCAAAGGTGATGTTTTAGTTATGCATGGATGTTGTCACAATCCCACTGGAGAAGATTTGAAAGCTGAGCATTGGGATGAAGTTTCTGATATAGCTAAAAGTAATAATTTATTAGTAATATGTGATTTTGCATATCAAGGATTAGCAGATGGTTTGGATGATGATGCTAATGGTGTAAGAAAAATGATTAGAAATTTAGATAATTTAATCATTTGTACTTCGTATTCAAAAAATTTTGGGTTATACAGTGAAAGAGTTGGATGTTTAATTTATAATTCAAAAAATGAATCGAATTGCGCACCTGTTCTAAGTCATATGAAGAAAACTGCTAGATCAAATTATTCAAATCCTCCAGCTCATGGTTCTGAAATAGTTAAATTTATTTTAAGTCATAATTCATTAAGAGATAAATGGAAAGAAGACTTAAATGATATGAGGGATAGAATAAAAAATATGAGGAAATTATTAGTAAAAGAACTAAAAAATAAAGGATGCAGCAAAGATTTTTCATTTATAGAAAGACAGAAAGGCATGTTTAGTTATACAGGTTTAAGTAAAGATCAGGTTAATGCATTGAAGAAAAATAACTCAATATATATCGTTAATTCAGGGAGGATAAATATTGCCGGATTAACTACTACTAATGTGGAATATGTTGCTAATGCTATTAAAGATGTAATTTAAGAAAATTTTAAAATAAAAAATTCTTTAGACCCTTTTTTTATAATCATTATTTTTTTCTTAATTAAATAAGAATCACTAATGACATCAGTGATTTCAGTTATTCTTGAACCATTAATGTATAAAGCCCCTTGATTACTCATTCTTCTCATCTCTCCCATAGATTTAAAAATATTTTTTTCAACTAGAAGTTTCCCAATTTGCATTTCTGAATTTATTATCTCCAAAGGTACATTTGAAGAAGGAAAATTTTGCATAATATCATCTAGGTCTGAGAGAGATAATTCACTATATTTTTCTTTAAAGAAATAATCCGTAATCCTTAAAGCGTCTGATAGTCCGTCTTTGCCGTGCACAGTTGCTACTATAATTTCTGCCAGTTTCTTTTGAGCAATTCTAGATTTCGGATTATCTTTAAATTCATTTGCAATATCTTTTATGTTTGATTCATTAAGATTAGTAAAATATTTTATGTAATTAATTACATCCTCATCAGGAGTATTAATAAAAAATTGATAAAGTTTATAAGGAGAAGTTTTTTTGGGGTCTAATGTGGGTGCACTACCAGCACTTTTACCAAACTTTTCACCAGAACTTGAGGTTATTAAAGGAAATACTATTCCATGAGCAAGTGGGTTCGAATTTCCTGGATTTTTTTTATTTATTAGATCAACTCCAGCTATAATATTTCCTAATTGATCGCTACCTCCCATTTGCAGTATGCATTTATGATTTTCATATAAATAAAGATAATCATAAGCTTGTAACGTCATGTATGAAAATTCTGTATAAGATATTCCAGTATCTCTTGAGAGCCTTGATTTAACTGACTCTTTTTTCATCATATAGTTTATTGTGAAATGTTTTCCAATATCTCTAAGGAAATCTAGATAATTTATTTTTTCAAGCCATTGCGCATTATTCAAAATAAGAGCTGGATTTTTTATATCTTTGCTAAAATCTAAGAATTTCTCCAGCTGAGATTTTATAGAGTATAAATTCTCTTCAATTGCACTCTTACTTAATATATTTCTTTCGGATGATTTCCCGCTTGGATCTCCAATTAGTCCAGTACCACCTCCGACTACCGCAATAGGCCTATGACCATATTTTTGCATCCTCACAAGATTCATTATCGGCAAAAGGTTTCCAATGTGAAGACTTTTTGAAGTTGGGTCAAATCCAATATATCCACTTATTTTTTCAGAAGAAAGAATCTTTCTGATTCCTGGAGTTTCATCTGAAATTAATCCTCTCCATTCAAGCTCTTTAATAAAATCCATATGTTAACCTTTTTCACTGACTATATATTTTATATCATCAGACATATGTTTTTTTAAAGATTCTATATCATCAAATCTTTTTTGATCTCGCATAAATTTTAAAAAACTCACTTTAATATTGTTATTGTAAATATCTTCATTAAAATCAATTATAAAAGTTTCTACAGTTTTTTCTGCCCCATCGAATGTTGGGTTATTACCTATACTAGTAGCAGATAAGTAAGCACTTCCATTAACATAAGTTTTAGTTTTATATATTCCGTCTTTAGGAATAATTAAATTATTGTCATATTGAATGTTTGCTGTAGGATAACCAAGAGTTGACCCAATTCTTTTACCTTCAATTACTTTCCCACTAATAAAAAAATTTCTTCCTAATAATTGGTTAACTTTTACAATATCTCCATCAGATATAGATTTTTTTATTTGACTGCTAGAAATTTTATGTTGATTATCTTTCTTATTTGAAATTGGAATTAACTTAGAGCCATAATCACCTAATATTTCTATTAGTCCATTTTTATATCCTTTTCTGTCATTACCTATTAATGTATCTTCTCCTAAAATTAATACTTCCATATTCAAAGAAGCTTTTAGAATTTTAATAAAATCTTTACATTTTAATTCTTGAATTTCTGAATTAAAATTTATACTGATTAATTTTTCTATGCCCAAATCTTTAATCATTTTTTTCTTTTCTTCTAATTTCAGGATCATTTTTGAATTTTTTTTATTGATTACGTCTTTCGGCGGTCTATTAAATGATATAACTATTGGAATGAGTTTATCAGTAAGTTCTTTCATATCTTTAATTAAAGAAATATGACCGATATGCATTCCATCAAATGTGCCAATAGTTACAATAGATGGTCTTTTTTCCTTATGATTATCGAAGATTTTTGAAAGATTCACAGAATTTCTTAAAGAGACGATTCTATCTCTTGATCAGCTTCTTTAATTAACTCAACAGTTTCTTCCCAGTTAATACATGGATCAGTTATTGAAACTCCATAAGCAAGTTCGGCTGGATCTGAAAGTTTTTGATTACCTTCATTAATGTGACTTTCTAGCATTATGCCTACAATTCCAGGATTAATTTTTTTAGATCTTTGCCTAATTAATTCTTTAAATGCTATATTCATTTTTTTGTGATCTTTTCCACAATTAGCGTGAGAGCAATCTACAACTACAGTTGGATTCATTCCTTGGCTTTCAACTAAGCTTAAAGCATCAGAGACACTTTTTTCATCAAAGTTTGTGCCCTGAGTACTGCCTCTCAAAATAAGATGACTATATTTATTTCCAGTTGTATGGATTATACAGCTTTGCCCTTGTTCGTTTATTCCAAGAAATGCATGCTCATCTCTAGCTGCAGTCATTGCATCTACAGCAATTTGAATACTTCCTCCGGTTCCATTTTTAAATCCTATAGGCATACTTAATCCACTAGCCATCTGTCGGTGAGTTTGACTTTCTGTGGTTCTGGCACCTATTGCTCCCCATGAAACGAAATCAGCTAAATACTGCGGAGTAAATGGATCTAAAAATTCTGTAGCAGTAGGCATACCCATCGAAGTTACTCCTGCGAGGAAAGCTCTCGCTTTTCTGTACCCTTTATCCAATTTAAATGTATTATCAAGATCTGGATCGTTTATTAAACCTTTCCATCCTACAGTTGTTCTTGGTTTTTCAAAATACACTCTCATTACGATATAAAAGTTTTTAACTTCTTTGCTTAATTCTGTAAGCCTGCTTGCATACTCTAATCCAGCATCTACATCATGAATTGAACACGGTCCGGTAATTAAAAGAATTCTTTTATCTTGACCATCAATAATTTTAGAAACAGCTTCTCTTGATTCCGCAACAACTTTGCTTGAGAAATCGGATATTGCCACATCTTCCCTATATATTTGTGGAGGTGTAATAGGGGAGTAGCTTTCT
>MDTB01147657.1_pt1 | contig 15566 bp, 12 predicted proteins | sample 811161 | NCBI WGS metagenome assembly MDTB01 (sample SAMN05326650, study PRJNA326480) | marine metagenome | isolation source: seawater | place: Mediterranean Sea | collected 2009 | reverse complement strand
TCATCACTTCTAGAAATAGCACATCCATCATTATTAGATAAAACAACCACAGGCTTACCGTTTAAACTTGGGTTAAATACTCTTTCACAAGAGACATAAAAATTATTACAATCAATTAAAGCAAACATGATATAAATATAAGTTTTTAAAGATTTAAAAAATACAATATTTCAGAACTTATTTAACAAAAATATAATTTGATAAGTATAGGTAAATAAGTACTTTTAAAGAATCAATTTTTGATTAAAAAATCATGAAAAAAACACTCTTTGTTATACTAATTTTTCAGTCAATTACATCATACGTAAATGCACAAGAGAACAAAAAAGAAATAGAACTTGATCAAGTAGAATTAATGTCCGTTCCAAGGATAGGGTTGGATAAAGCAGATAATTCAATTAGTATATTGACAATATCAAATGAAGAGATTAAACAAAGTACAGCAACAAATGTTAGTGAATTATTACAACAAGTAGCTGGAATAGACATAAGAAGAAGAGGTGCTGAAGGAATACAAGCAGATCTCTATATAAGAGGTGGATCTTTCGACCAGACATTATTATTAATCGACGGCATAAAGGTTGAAGATCCTCAAACTGGCCATCACACAATGAATATGACAATACCGTTAAAGGTGATAGAAAAAATAGAAATAATCAAAGGCTCAGCAAGTAGAATATACGGACAAAATGCATTTACAGGGGCTGTAAATATTATTACGAAAAAGGAAATTAAAAATGATATCTCAATAGAACTTAGCAATGGATCATTTAATCAAAAAAGAGGAGGCTTCACAATACAAAAAGAACTTAAAAGTTCAGAAATTTTATTTAATTACAGCAGAAAAGAGTCTGAAGGATATAGATATAATACTGACTATAAAAATGATGAGTTTTTTATTAAAAGCAATTTTAAAATAAAAAATCAAAAAATATCGACTATTGGAGCATTTAATGAAAGGAAGTTTGGAGCAAATGGCTTCTATGCAAGTCCAGCTGCTATTGATCAATATGAAGAAACTCAAGCAAGTCTAATTGGGTTTAGTACAACATACATAAATAATGGTTTAATATTAAAACCAAAACTTTATTGGAAAAGAAATCAAGACATGTATATATACTTAAGACACGACCCCTCTGTTTATAGAAACTTACACATTTCTAATAAAGTGGGTGTTGAGATTAATGCCTCAACTTCTAACTTATTGGGAAATATAGGGTTAGGACTTGATTTATCAAAAGTATTTCTTGAAAGCAATAACCTCGGAGAAAGAAAAAGAACTATGCTAAATATGTTTGTTGAGCAACAAGTGAAACTTAATAATGATAAAATTGATTTAACGCCAGGGGTTGCAATAACTTATTTTTCTGATGTATCAACCAAACTAAACTATCAGAATAATTTATTTAATAATTTATTTTTCTATCCAGGTATAGATTTGGGATATAGGCTAGATAATACCCTAAAATTATACACAAATATTGGTTTTACTTATAGAATACCAACTTATACAGATTTATATTATACAAGCCCTACAACTCTGGGTAATGAAAATTTAAAACTTGAAAAGGCACTTACTAAAGAAATTGGACTAAAATATTTAAAAGATGATTTCAATTTTAATTTTTCTTTATACCAAAGGAATGCATCAGACATAATCGACTATGTTAGAAATAATGAAACAGAACCTTGGCAAGCCAGTAATATAAGAGAAATAAATAGCAGTGGTTTTGAATTAAATATAGGTTATAAATTCTATTTAGGTTCTTTTAGAATGCAAACTATAAATATTGGTTACAGTAATATTGACGATGAACTTTTGGAAACAGATTTTGCTTTTTCGAGATATACATTAAACTCATTGAGAAATCAAATCACTGGTACATATACATTTGAAATAAATGATAAAATTTATTCGACAGTTGCCTACAAAAATGCTGAAAGATCAAACGAGGAAAAGTACACAGTTATAGATTTTAGAACTTCATATAAATTAGATAAATTTACTTTATCAGTTATATTAAATAATATCTTAGACACAGAATATTCAGAAACAAATCTAGTCCCAATGCCCGGGTTTAATTCTTTAATTGAAATTAACTATTCTATTAATTGATATCCTTTAATTTTTGATAAATAAGGTTATTTTCCCAGCCCCTGTAAGTAAAATAATTTATAAATGATCTTTTCTTTTGATCCTTTGTTCCTTTTAAAAATTTAATTTTGTTTGTTGAAAATTCGTTAAAATATTGAATATACTCCTCATCTTTAATTTTATTAATATTATCATCGATTATATTAATATCAAGTCCCTTTAATCTTAATTCATACTTTAATTTAATCCTTCCCCATTTTTTTATTCTTAATTTTCCCTGAATAAACATCTTTGCATATCTATCCTCATTTAAATAATCATTATCAATTAATGATTTAAGTATTTTGTCTACTGTTTTGTTTGTGGCCTTTAGAGAGGATAATTTATTTCTAACCTCCAAAATGCATCTTTCTTGATAATGACAGTAAGATTGAATCTTTTCGAGGATATATTTTTCGTCTTCATTGAAATTAATACTCATAATTTACAGAAAAGATAAAGTTTAGGCCAGGAGCAGAAATACCTGAGGAATAAGGTCTGTATAATTTATTTGTTATATTTTCGACAGTAAAATTTAGATTTAATTTTTCAGAAAAAGAAAATTGAGACCTCAAATTGAGTGTAAGCCATGATGGTGAATATGGATTGCCATTCTCATCTAATGCATAAATATATGGCTTACCTCTTTCAGACTGCGCTAGGTTGTTAAAGGATATTTCTGAATTATAATTCAGAAATAAGTCTATGGTTATATTTTCATTGTTATAAATCAAATGTAAATTACCATAGTTTGGTGGAATATGTCTTACAGGCATTGCAAAGGGCAGCTCATCTAACTCATGACCAGCAATTAAGTTATGCTGAGATTTAATACGAAAGTCTTTGTTTAAAAGCATATTAAGCCCAAATTCGACTCCATAAATCAAAGACTTTGAACCATTTTGAATTGCCTGTATTTGAGATAACTCCCCATCATAAATAATTTCAGAAACACCATTACTTAAGGTGAAATCGTCTCGCAATAAAGAATTATACAGATATGTGATATATGTTGATATATCTAATTCAATATTATTCTTTGTTCTGAAATATCCGCCAAATTCAATTCCCAAAGATCTTTCCGGTTTTAAATTTGGATTTGGAACAACCACATTGCCCGGTTCAGAATCAAAAACCTTGGCAAGATCGTCTATATTTGGAGATCGAAAAGCTGTATTAATATTAAACTTCCAATTATTATATATATTTCTAACCCAGCTTAATCCAATTCCACCAACAAACGCACCATTTTCTAGTCTTGTATTTTCAAACGGAAAATCATAATAGAGGTTATTTTGTGATAAATCAGTTTCTAGTGTGATTGAGCTGTATCTAACGCCACTTTGGAAAAAAACATCATCTATTATTTTATTTTTATAATTAACATAAAGTCCAAAAGAGTTTAACGACGAATTATTTGGATATCTTGTTGAAATTGGTAATGATGTAGAATCGTTAATATTAAAACTTGTAGCAAATGATCCGACATTATTATTAATCAGTTCTATGCCATATGTGATGTCGGAGCTTGGTGAAATCTTTTTAAAAAAATCGAGATTAAAAGAAAATATATCTAATTGCTCTTCTCTTGAATTTAAATAGATTTCGTTAAACTTTCTGCTGTTTCTACTCTCAGAAAATTTCTGAAATGCAACTCCAAATTTTAATTTGTCATATATCTTTTTTGATTTAGGATTAAAGTTTACTTGACTATTTATTAGCAGCCACTCTTGTGGGCCATAATACCATTCTGAATAATAAAGTCCTTGACCCTCTCCGGTAATAATTTGATTTTCATCATTTCTGATTAATCTGTCGTATCTAGGTATATTACTACTTTTTGAAAAATGAATCCCTAGATCGAAATTTAAATTTTCTATCGGCTTATAAAAAAAATTTTGCATAAAATTTACTTGATCATAAGCTGTATTTCTTTGAACTCTTGAATTAGAATTTTGAACTAAGATATCCTCACCTGCATCATTTACACCAACGTAATTTGGCCTTAGATATTCTGATGGCCCATTTTTACCCATGGTTAAATTTCCAAACTGAGATTTTGAAAAACTTGATAAAAAAGCAACTTTTTGAAGTCCGTAATTAAAATCAAAGTGATACATTTTTTCAATAGTTGCAGAAGAATATCTAGAACGCAGATTAAGTTGTATTTTTGGGTCAGAATTATCTGATAGATTAGCCTTTTTTGTATAAAAATTCATTACTCCCCCAATAGCATCACTACCGTATAAGACTGATGCAGATCCCATTATCACTTCTGTATTTTCTACATTCAAAGGAGAAATTGAAATAATATTATGTATATTTCCTCCTCTATAAATTGCATTATTTAGTCTAACACCATCAACCGATAACACCAATCTATTGGTTGAAAGACCTCTGATCATTGGGCTTCCTCCACCTAATTGACTTTTTTGAATAAACACATAACCGCCTCTATCCAATAAATCCGCACTTGTCATTGGATTTGTGAATTTGATAGTAGACTTATTTATTTGTGTAACCTTTTTAGGCACCTCTCTAAATTTTTGTGAAAATTTTGATGCTGAGATCACTACCTCATCCAATAACTCATTATCATATAATAATGTAATAGTCTGATCAAGATTAGATTTAATAAAATTAAATTTCTCAAATCCGTATTGAATAATATTTATTGTATCTCCAACCGTGAAATTATCCAAACTTGCTATGCCATTTTTATCTGTGGTTATATAGTCATTTAAATTACTAAAAACTGAAGCGCCTATAATTGGCTTTCTGTTCTCGTCAATGACAACTAGAGATTGGGAAAAAACAGAAAATGAAAAAAAAAATAAGAAATAAAATTTGTTCACTATTAAAATAATTTTCTCAGAACCTCTAGTGACTTAATAGAGGTAAAATTTTCATTATGTAGTCTATAATACAAAATAATATTATCAAGTAATTTTTTTCTTTGCATTGGTGTAAAGGTTAGTGCATTTAAACCATCAAAATTTATGCCTAAAATCTTATTGAAGCAATCCAGCTCATCATCATAAATAATATAATCTGAATTCTTTTTATTTGTAAAAGAACCAGAGTGTAAATCAAAATATTGATAATCATTATTTTTCATTTCAGGATAAAAGCCCAAATACTTTGATAGATTAATAAGAAAAATAATATGAAATGATGAACTAAAAATATTTTTATCAAAGTATTTTATTGCATCTTCAATAAAATCATATAGCCTATAATCTTTCTGCTGGTGAATTAATATTTTTGAAAGTATTTCAGATAAAAAAATAATAATACTAATCTTCTTGAAATCGGTATGGATAGTTTTAAGATTAGGTTTAATTTCAAATTCTTTGAAGTAGTGTAGAGATTTTTTTGTACTAAAATTAAATTCAATTTCTAATAAGCAAAGCTGTTGAAAATGATTTGATTTATTTTTTTTTGACCCACCTCGAACTATAAATGAGGTTAGGCCTAATTCTTTTACAAATAATTTGATAATTAAGTCATTATCCCTATACTTCATCTTAGTTAATACAATTGCACTTGAAGAAATAATCATTACCGAATAATCATTAATTTTAAAATCTTTGTTTCTAATGAATCTAAATCTGACATCATAATTATATAAACACCAGATGAAACCAGATTATTTCTTAAATTTTGACCATTCCAAAATGCAGTTCCTCCATCAATTTCTAAATTGAAATTTCTATACCTAGAATTAATATTTGACTGAGCTTCAGCAACTAAATTCCCCGCAATATCTATTATTTTGATATTTACATTTTGGGTTAAACCAGAAATCTTAATTTTTTCAATCTGAGTGTTATACCCAGGTCTTACTGGATTGGGATAAACATATGCATCTGAAAAATTTTCTGAGCTTGAGGAGCTTCCTGTTTTATAACTAACTAAGCCCTTATCTGTTGCAAAGTAAACCTTACCTTTAGTATCATTTATACTAATATCATTAATATTGTTTGAAGGAAGCGGTGAGTTATCTTTTGTGAAATGGTAAATTGTTTGTTGACCATTTGGTGAGAAATAAAACACACCAGATCCTATGGTCGCAACCCATTTATTATTTGCTCCATCGACTTCAATATCTGTTATATATTGTTGTTCTAATAACTCTCTAGGAATACCATCTTCCAAAATTACTATCTGTTGGGTAGTGACTACAGGTGTATCAAAAAAATTAGATGTATTATATAAAACTCTAAGACCTTGAATAGTGCCAATCCAAAGGTGGTTGTTATTATCAATAGCTATCGACTTCACATACGATGAGGGCATATTTGATTGGTCTTGACTAAATACTTTTCGTAATCTATTTGTTCCAGATTCATTGTTAAATCCTATTAAGCCAGATCTAAGGCCTGCAATCCATATATTTCCACTATTATCGATTTCAAGATCATTAAATCCTAGTTCATCCTGGAATCCGTCATCAATTATTTCAGTAAAATCATAACTATTCCATACATTACTTTCTAAACTAAATGATTTTAATGGACTATCAATTTTTGAATTTAAAATCCATAAAAGTCCATTTTGATCAAATTCTATATCAGAAATTCTTATACTTTCATAAGATGGGTCGTCTATGGTTAGAGATTCTAATCCACTGTTGTTATTATCAAATAATTCAATAATGTTTAAATTTTCAATTTCTAATAGACCTCCTTCAAAAGAACTTACAAAAATATTATCATTATTAAATGGGTTAATTGAAATATTATTAAGATTTACTGCTTGATTAGGTATACTGTCTTTGCTAATATTTAACCATGTTTTTGAATTTTCGTTATAATTACTCAAACCACTAAATTTCAAAGGATATGGATTAAAATACTCAGTATAATCACCATATGAAAGCCACGTTTTATTATTCAAAGTTTCAACAGAAAATACATCATTTTCTAATGGTCCCTCAGGTTTTAAATATGAAAAATTTCCTGTACTATTATTTATTTTTAAAACCCCTTTTTCGCTGGTTGCAATATATGTATTATTACCTTTTACAATTCCTTCGTTAAAGTTGGTTGAGTAAGCTTCCGATTCAATATTATTTAATAATTGCGTTAGTTGAATATTATAAATTAAGCAATCTTCCTCGTGAATAATTATAAATTTTGAATCTGACAATTTGATATTAATAATTTGATTTTCTAATGTTAGTAAATCTATTATATCATCATTATCAATACCTATTATGCTATTATCTGTATAGAAAAAAATATTATTACCATCATATAATAACTCTTTTACCGCTCCACCATATAAAACCTCCCAATTATTATAATCAATTAAATTTGAATTTATATCGGCGCGTAATATTCCAAAGTCTGGACTGGATGCATAAATAAAGTTTTGATGGATAGCTGTACTTGTTACATTAATTTGTGTTGCAAAATCTCCTATGTAATAAGTATCCCCAAACTCGTATCCGTTTAAGCTGTAGTTTGAAATACCGTAGCCAGTCGAAACAAGTAATTCATCATCATTTTGAAAAAAACTGTTAATTGTTTTTTTATTTGAAGGTATAGTTGGTTTATTTAAGATATCATAAATATTAATAATTGAATCCGAATTTAAATCAATGATTTGTATAAACCCTGTCTCGTAACCAATAGCTATAATATTATTAATTTCAGAATGATATAACGCTGAAATCTCATCACCTGATAATCCATTTAAAGTGTCAAATTTTTCAATTTGATTTGAAATAGTATTAAAAGAAAATATAGAATTATAAGAGGCAAAATAGATTAATGATTCGCTGTGATCAATAGCTGTAATTAAGTTGTAAGAAAAGTATGCGTCCCAATTTGAATAAAAAGATCTTTCAGCATCTATTGAAAGCTTATCTTGTTGAGCATAAAAAAAAACTGTTGTGAGGGACAAAAAATAAAAAATGCGGATTTTTAACATAAATTACTAGCAAATACTTCTTATAAACGACAAATATAGCAGTATAATATATATATATATATATGCAAATTAGATTACTCCCTGTGCTAGCATTGCATCAGCAACTTTTACAAACCCGGCAATATTAGCTCCTTTTACATAATTCACATATCCGTTTTTCTGTTTTCCATGCTCAATACACGAATTATGAATATTTAACATTATTTCTCGAAGCTTTTGGTCAACCTCATCCCTTGTCCAATTATATCTTAGAGAGTTTTGCGTCATTTCTAATCCAGAAGTTGCAACACCCCCTGCATTAGCAGCTTTTCCTGGAGCAAATAGAATTTTTGATTTATGAAAAATTTCAATAGCTTCTTTAGTCGAAGGCATATTAGCACCTTCACTTACACACTTACATCCATTAAAAACAAGATTTTTTGCATCTTTTCCGTCTAATTCATTTTGAGTGGCACAAGGAAGCGCAATATCACTCTTTACAGACCAAGGAGTTTTTCCTTTTTTAAAAACTGCTTTAGGGTATTTTTTAACATATTCGTTAATTCTTCCCCTTTGAATATTTTTTAGATACATAATGAACTTTAATTTTTCTTCATCTATACCAGACGAGTCATAAATAAATCCTGACGAATCAGACATTGTTAATACTTTTCCTCCAAAATGTAAAACTTTTTCAGCAGCATATTGAGCTACATTTCCTGAGCCGGAAATAACAACCTTTTTACCCTTTATCCCATCATTTCTTTGGGCTAACATGTCCTGAACAAAATAAACAGTACCATAGCCTGTAGCTTCAGGTCTAATCAATGAACCACCCCAAGACATACCTTTTCCAGTGAGAACACCAGTAAATTCATTAGCAAGTTTTCTATATTGACCATACATATATCCGATTTCTCTTCCACCGACCCCAATATCACCTGCAGGCACATCGGTATTTGGGCCTATATGCCTATATAATTCTGTCATGAATGCTTGACAAAACCTCATGATCTCATTTTCACTTCTACCTTTTGGGTCAAAATCACTACCTCCTTTACCGCCACCCATTGGTAGGGTTGTTAAACTATTTTTAAAAACTTGTTCAAAAGCTAAAAATTTGAGTATACTCATATTTACAGATGGGTGAAATCTAAGACCTCCTTTATAAGGACCAATAGCAGAATTCATTTGAATTCTATAACCTCTGTTTACCCAAATTTCACCTTTGTCATCTACCCATGAAACTCTGAATGCCACAGCTCTTTCAGGTTCACACATTCTCATTAAAATATTTTTTCCATGATAAATGTCATTTTCAATTATATATGGAATTACAGTTTCGGCTACTTCCTCAACCGCTTGCATAAATTCAGGTTGGTGTCCGTCTCTTTTTCGAACAATATTTAAAAAAGCGTCAATCTTTCTTTTCATAATTAATAATTTACTAAGCCCAGAGATGGTAATATTAAATTTTAAATAAAATTAGCGATTTAAAATTCTTATTTAACTAAAAAAAAGGAGAATAATTAACAATTTTATAAAAATGCATTTTGAAGATCATTAATTAAATCATCAACATCTTCAATTCCAACGCTTAATCTTATCAAAGAGTCCGTAACTCCAGATTTTTCTCTTTCTTCTTTTGGAATACTTGCGTGAGTCATTGTTGCGGGATGCCCACATAATGACTCAACCCCACCAAGAGATTCAGCAAGAGTAAATAAGCGAAGTTTTTCAAGAAAATTTATTGTTTGCTCTTTGCTAAAATCTTTAATTCTAAACGATAGCATACCTCCGAAATCAGACATTTGTTTTTTTGCAACTTCATGATTTTTATGAGATTCTAAACCTGGCCAGTATACTTTTTCAACCATTTCATGGTCATTTAAAAAATGTGCAACTTTATGCGCATTTTCACAATGTCTCTCCATCCTTACATGTAATGTTTTAATTCCCCTTAAAGTCAAAAAACAGTCTTGTGGTCCAGGAACTGCGCCACTTGCATTTTGAATAAAATATAATTTTTCAGCAATTTCATCATCATTTAACATTAGAGCACCTAATACAACATCACTATGGCCTGCTAAATATTTAGTGGCAGAATGCATTACTATGTTAGCACCAAGATTTAAAGGATTTTGTAAATAAGGTGATGCAAATGTGTTGTCAACAACAAAAAGCAAATTATTAGACTTGCTAATTTTAGAAAGCGCCTCAATATCAAAAATATTTATCATGGGGTTTGTAGGGGTTTCAGCCCAAATAACCTTTGTTTTTTCATTTATTAATGATTCCACATCGTTAGTATTATGTAAAGACGTAAAATGGAATTTTACTCCGTATTTTTCAAAAATTTTGGTAAATAAGCGAAATGTTCCTCCGTATAAATCGTTTGTACTTATTACCTCATCCCCAGGGCTCAATAATTTTATAATTGCATCAATTGCTGCTAAACCAGAGGAAAATGCAACTCCGTATTTTGCATTTTCGAGACTTGAAAATGAATTTTGTAAAGCGGTTCTTGTAGGGTTGTGAGTTCTAGAATATTCAAAACCTTTATTTACCCCAGGGCTTTGCTGGGCATAAGTTGATGTTTGATAAATTGGCTGCATAACAGAGTTAAATGCAGGATCAATCTTTTGCCCTCCGTGAATAGTTTTGGTGTTAAACTTCATAATTCTTTGAATTAAATGATTGCTTATTAGCTGCAAACAAATGTATAGATTATCTTTAGAATTCAATCAATTTTAATGGACAAAAGAATCCTGGCGCTTTTTGCAGCATTAGTAGCTACTTCAATTTTTGGATTCAATCATACAATTGCAAAAGAATTGATGCCTGACGTGTTATCCCCAAATGCATTATTATATTGTAGAGTTCTTGGAGCGGCAATATGTTTTTGGATTATTTCTCTGTTTTCTAAAAATGAAAAAATAGATTTTAAAGATTTTAAATTAATAATAACATGTGCGTTTTTTGGAATGGGTTTGAATATGATTACGGCTCTTAACGGTTTATATAATTCAACCCCAATAAATAGTGCAATTATTACAACACTTGCCCCTATTTTTATATTTATAATTTCAGTTATTTTATTAAAAGAAAAAATTACGAAAATTAAATATTTGGGAGTATTTATCGGATTTATTGGGACGTTAACCTTAATTCTTTTAAATGAAAAATCAATAGCAAATGCGCCAAATATAAACCTAGGAAATTTTTATTTTTTTATTAATAGTCTTTCATATGCGATATATTTTGTTTTAGTCAAGCCACTGACAAAAAAATATAGTATGATAACCATAATGAAATGGCTATTTCTTTTTTCCATAATTATCAATATCCCTTTTGGATTATTGGAGTTTACGGAAATTGCATGGGCTGAAATCTCAAAAAATTCTTTGATCAAAATTTCTTATGTTGTCTTTTTTACTACATTTTTAGTTTATTTATTAAATCTTTATGCTTTAAAAAATTTGAAAGCTTCAACTGTTGGTATGTTTATCTACCTCCAGCCTGTAATAGGTATTTTATTTGCCATATATAGAGGTGTAGATAAATTGACTGTGGCTGATATGACTTCAGTTATACTAGTTTTTGTTGGTGTATATTTGGTTTCTAAAAGATCTATCCAAATTACTTAAAATCTATTCATATATTTGCTTAATATTTCATCTGAAATGATTAAATCAATGACTGGCTATGCCAGTGAATCTTTCGTAATTAATACAACAAAATTCCTTGTTGAGATAAAGTCTGTCAATAGTAAAAATATAGATTTATCAATTAGAATTCCTGAAATTCTTAAGTCATATGAAAATGATTTAAGAAAAAAATTAACCAATAAACTCCATCGTGGTAAAATTGAAATGAACGTAAGTACAGGGGGTAAATTTAGCAAGGAAGATATAAGTTTTAATAAAGAAATCATTAAAAAATATATTAAAGAACTGAAAAGAATAGATAATAATGAAGTTGCAAATTATTTAAAAATAGCTATGGGCTTACCAAACGCCTATGAGTCAAAATCTGCAGAATTAAATAATATACAAACTAAATCTCTGTTGAATAAAATCTATTCTATTATAGCTAAAGTTGATACTTTTAGGAAAAAAGAAGGGTTAGAAACTGAAAAGGATATTAAGGATAAAATTTCTAAAATCAAGAGTTCACTAAATCAAATTAAAAAAATTGAAAAAGAAAGGATTACAAAAAAAAGAAAAAAACTAATTGCAGAACTTGGTAAAATCAAGCTTGAAATTGACAATAACAGATTTGAGCAAGAAATGATATACTACTTGGAAAAATTTGATATAAATGAGGAAATAATTAGATTAAAAAGTCATTTAATTCTTTTTGATGAATCAATTAAATCCAAAGTTCCGGTTGGTAAAAAACTTGGTTTTATCTGTCAAGAAATCGGAAGAGAGATAAATACTCTTGGCTCAAAAGCTAACGATGCTGTCCTTCAAAAGCATGTAATTGATATGAAGGAAAATTTAGAGAAAATTAAAGAAAACATTTTAAATATTCTTTGATGAAAAGATCAAAATTTATAGTGATAGCTGCACCCTCAGGATCTGGAAAAACTACTATTGTACATAAACTACTTAATGAGAAAAATCTAGGATTGTGTTTTTCAATTTCAGCAACTTCTAGAGAGCCAAGAAAAAACGAAAAAGACGGAGAAAATTATTTTTTCATTTCTAAAGAGGAATTCATGAGTAGGATTAGTAATGATGAATTTGTTGAATGGGAAGAAGTCTATAAAGGGGTGTTTTATGGTACATTATTTTCAGAACTTGAAAATGCAAAAGAAAAAAATTTAATCTTTGATATAGATGTAATAGGTGGTTTAAATATCAAAAGAAAGTTTAAGGACCAATCATTAACTATTTTTATAAAACCCCCAAGTTTAGATGAACTTGAAAAGAGACTCAAGAATAGAAATTCTGAAACTGATTCAAATATTAAAATTAGAGTGGATAAAGCTAAAGATGAAATGCTATTAGCTTATAAATTTGATTATATTGTTGAAAACGATATTCTTGAAAAAAGCTATAAAGAAGTTTTCAAATTAGTAAATAATTTCATCAATGAATAAAAAAAAAGTTGGTTTATTCTTTGGAACTTTTGACCCTATTCACAATGGTCATCTAAAAATTGCAGAATATATTATTGATGAAAAATTAAATGATGAAGTTTGGTTGGTTGTTACACCAGAAAACCCCATTAAACAAGACAGTAAAATATCAAACTTTATGCATAGATTCAATATGGTTGATATTGCTACGAAAAAGTATGATAATATAATGCCAAGTGATTTAGAAGTTAATCTCAAAAAGCCAAACTATACCATTGATACTTTGGAATATATTTCAAATAAATTACTGGAAATAGAATTTAGCTTAATCATTGGTGAAGACAATTACAAAATTTTTGATACATGGAAAGATTATAAAAAAATTCTAAAAAATTATAAGATTTTCATTTATCCAAGAAAGGGAACCCTCAAAGAGAGTGCGCATATAATTAATGAAAATGCTATGTACATTGGAGGTCCAAGAATTGACTTAAGTTCAACAAATATTAGAAACATAGTTTCAAAAAAAGCCAAGCCTAAAGATCTAATTTCTAAAAATGTTATGCAATATATTAGTACCAATGAATTATATCAATGAAAAAAAATGAATTAAAATTTGGAGTTATTGGAAGTGGCAGTTGGGGAACCGCATTAATAAAAATACTTTCCGAAAATAATGATGAAATTAATTGGTATATCAGAAATAAACAAAATATTGATTTTATTTCTAATAACTCTCATAATCCAAACTATTTAAGCTCTGTAGAACTCAAAATAAAAAAATTAAAAATTTCTGAAAATATAAATGATATCGTTAGTAATTCCGATGTAATCATCATTGCTGTACCGTCTGAATATGTTAATGCAGAAATGAAAAAAATTAAAGTTAATATTTCTGACAAAATTGTTATTTGTGCTTTGAAAGGTTTAGTTCCAGAAACAAATCTCTTATTTGGTGAGCACATGCAAAAACACTTTAGTGTTTCTAAAAATAATTTTCTAGTTATTGGTGGACCTTGTCATGCTGAGGAAGTTGCATTAGAAAAGTTATCATACTTGACAATCGGATCTTCAAACCTAAATTTATGTAAACTTGTTTCAGAAAAATTTAAATGTAAGTACATAAATGTAAAATCATCTGATGATGTGATTGGTATTGAATATGCAAGTATGCTTAAAAATATATTTGCCTTGGCAGTTGGTATTTCAAACGGTTTAGGATACGGAGATAATTACCAAAGCGTTTTAGTTAGCAATTCAATTAAGGAGATGAAAAGATTTATTTCTAAAAGACATAAAATAAAAAGGAATATAAACAATTCAGCATATTTAGGGGATTTATTAGTAACTGGATATTCTTCATTTTCAAGAAATAGAATGTTTGGAAATATGATTGGTAAAGGTTATACAGTTAGGGCCGCACAATTGGAAATGAAGATGGTGGCAGAGGGATATATTGCTACAAAAAAAGCTTACTTATTAAACAAAGAAAATAATAAAAGAGCCAAAACACCAATCATAGATGCGGTCTATAAAATTCTTTATAAAAAAAGAAGTGCTAGAAAAATATTTAAAGAATTAAGCTATATAATTTCTTAAAACGAAGATCTAAATTGTTCTAAGAACCTTACATCATTTTCACTTAAAAGTCTAATATCATCTATTTGATGTAGTAAAAGAGCAATTCGGTCTATTCCAAGGCCAAAAGCAAATCCTGAATATTCTTTAGGATCTATGTTACAATTTTCCAAAACATTAGGATCAACCATTCCACAACCCATTATTTCTAGCCAACCTGTTCCTTTTGTCATTTTATAGTCAGTTTCATTATTAAGGCCCCAATATACATCAACTTCTGCACTAGGCTCAGTAAATGGAAAATAAGAAGGCCTGAGTCTAATTTTAGACTTACCAAAAAGTTGAGTTATAAAGTATTCTAAAGTTTGTTTTAGGTCAGCAAAACTTACGTCATTATCAATACACAATCCCTCTATCTGATGAAAAAAACAATGAGAACGCGCTGAGATTGCCTCATTTCGATAAACTCTTCCAGGAGAAATAGTTCTTATTGGCGGTTTATTATTTTCCATATATCTGACCTGAACTGAACTAGTGTGGGTTCTTAATAAATAATCAGGGTTCTTTTCAATAAAAAAAGTATCCTGCATATCTCTTGCAGGGTGGTGCTCAGGAAGATTTAAAGCACTAAAGTTATGCCAATCATCCTCAATTTCTGGCCCTTCACTAATTGTAAATCCAATTTTAGAAAAAATATCAATAATTTGATTTTTAACAATTGATATTGGATGGCGAGAACCAATTTCTACAGGATCTCCAGGCCTTGAAATATCATTAATTTTTAAATTGTCAGATTTTTTAGAATTATTAGATTTTAAATTATCAACTTTTTGTTGAGCAGAATTTTTTAGT